>Ga0228710_1000739_pt1 | contig 44668 bp, 34 predicted proteins | sample MedpolnodulmetaG_FD_177995 | JGI IMG/M metagenome (GOLD analysis project Ga0228710, IMG submission 177995) | Root nodule microbial communities from Medicago polymorpha collected in Santa Monica, California, United States - pink nodules | ecosystem: Host-associated > Plants > Roots > Nodule... | reverse complement strand
TAATAATTTCTGAAAAAAAAAATCATTAAAAAATATGAAGGTTAGACATGAGTTGACTAAAAAGTATGGACTAATTTCATGGATGGAAAATATATGGAGGCCAAAAGCCTAAGAAATATTTTAGGAGGACTAAAATCAAATGTTGGTATATTTAGAAGGATCATTTACTTATTTAACCCATTTTTGTTTCGTATCCATTTTACGCTTTTTTTTTTTTGAAGGGAAATATTTATTCTACTTTATTTTTTAACAAGCTAAAATGGAATTATATTAACATCAGTGATTCACCTCGCACAAAGCGTGCAAAAGGGAATCACCCAAAGAAATTACAAAGTCAATTCACTGGTGTATTAACTGCAAACACCGCAAGAAAAAGCAAAATAACAAGAAGATTAAAGCATAAAACTCATACAAGACAAAGGATGGAACCACCAGTCGTGATAGCTAAAAACAGAAACATGGATATTTGCCTTTAACCATTCGAAAGATAGCAACTTCACTCTATCTACGATGGTACGAACTTTTGAAGCCTTATTGTTAAAAACAAGATTATTCCTCTCATTTCAATTTACCCAAACACAAGCTAGCCAAATTAACCGAAGATACGGATGTGTAAATTGCGGTAACCCAACCATCTGTCAGAACTGAAAAAGATAAACCTAACCACTGCAGGACGAAAGACCACACACTGCCAAAAGTATCACAACTGAAGAGAAGGTAATCCGCAGTCTTAGCCTGCCACAGGCACCCACACACATAGTATCATCCGCATCTTCAAATTAAACCTAATTCTTCAACCCATATGCAAACACTCCCCCAAACTTCAAATAACCTTTGAATTTGGTGCTCATTGAATCTTCGAATCCTTGATTACCCGTGCACCCCTTCGAACTCTTCACTCAAGTCTTCGATGCTACGTTCGGTAAAAGAATCCCCTTCGACTTCAAGAACGGTTAGAAAGACCCCCAAGTCCTTTGGAGGTGGAATGAGATTATTCACTTCATTTTGGACCCTTGACTAAGCCCAACCAATCTTCTTGTAAGAACCAAGTTACAATCCCTACTAGCACCCTAGCAAATCAATGTCACTCAATGCACAAAGTGATTCTAAGAAAAAGTGTTTAATCTTGAAGAATTTATGTGCAATGAGATTTTGAGACCTAGAGAGAATAGTTGCAAATGATTCAATATTTTGAGAGTTATGAGGAGGAGACTATATATAGTGAGGAGTGAGAAGAGTAAATTTTCGCACAAAAACAACATGGTGAATCGATTCACAAAATGAGTGAATCGATTCAGACAGGAAAAATACAAGACAACGTCACATGAAGAATGACATGATTCAGTGCATATGTGAATCGATTCAAGTGAGCCCAGCATGAAGAATGATGTGATTCAACCTTTTTTTGAATCTATTCAGTGCAAGTCAGAGAGTTTTATGATACGATTCATACTGTGATGAATCAATTCACATGTGATACGACTCAAAAAAGTGGTGAATCGTTTCATTTGAAGTCAGAGACTTCATATGATACGGTTCAATGTATGATGAATCGATTCAACAAGTGAAAAGATGAACTATGACACTTTTCTGGTGAGCAAGTAATGCACATGACACAGGTGAGTCCTAAGACCAAGAGACATAGACGTTGGGTGAATTAACATGTTAAATACTAGACAATCATCAAAAAGATAAACAAAACTAAAGAACATCATCAAAAACATATAAAGTAAAACAATGTCGGCTTCAATCTCCCCCTTTCCGACCATGTCAAATAGTTGATGATGGCTCCCCCTGACATATAGCATAGGAAAAAAAACAAACAACAACAAAACAAAAAAACGAAACAGTAAGAAAAGGTAAAAGTAACAAGGAAGATCAACATATTTTCACCCCCTTAGACAACGTCAAAAAGGATTAGTATTCCAACAAAAAATTAGTAAGAAGAAATCAAGATATAATAACACAAGTGACAAACACAATTGAACACAAGTGAAACATGCAATGAAGGCACAAGGAAGAAAATATACGCATGTGGAAAAAAAGAAAAAAAATAAATAAGAACAAGCTCTTGCTTGTTTAAGGCAAGAGGTATCCAAGATACCTAGTTCCCTACGGATCTTGAGAAAATACTCGGATGGTAGAGGATTTGTAAAAATGTCAGCAAGCTGACTTTTGGTGTCAACATACTCAAATGTTACATCCTTCTTTTCAACATGATCCCTAAAAAAATGATGTTGAATCTCAATATGTTTAGTCCTTCAATGTAAGACTGGGTTTTTGGTGAGATTAATAGCACTAGTGTTATCGCATTTGATTGAAACACAACCTAGTTTTAAATCATAATCAAGGAGTTGTTGTTTAATCCATAAAATTTGAGAGCAACAACTCCCGGCTGCCACATATTCAGCTTCAGCGGTAGAAAGAGAAACACTATGTTGCTTTTTGCTATGCTACGAGATTAAACAATTTCCAAACAAATGACATGTACCACTTGTGCTTTTCCGATCCGATTTGCAACCGGCAAAGTCAGAATCCGAAAACCCAACTAAACAACTAGAACTTCCCCTTGGATACCACAGTCCAAGTTAGTGGTTCCACTTATATATCTAAAAATCCTTTTTACTATTTCTAAGTGTTATTCCTTAGGGAAGGCTTGATATCTAGCACACATGCAAACACTAAACATAATGTCGGGTCTACTTGCAGTTAAATAAAGCAAAGAACCCATCATACCTCGATATCTCTTACCATCTACGTCAATGCCAGATTCATCTTTGTCAATGGATAATGTGGATGCCATAGGAGTTGAGATTGACTTACAATCTTGCATATCAAACTTTTTGAGTAGTTCTAGTGCATACTTTGTTTGACTTAAGAAGATTCCGTCACGAGTTTGCTTTATTTGAAGACCAAGGAAGAAGGTGAGCTCTCCCATGAGAGACATCTCAAACTCCCCCTGCATCAACTTAGATAATTCCTGACACATAATGTCATTAGTAGAACCAAAAATAATATCCTCAACATATACTTGGACAAGTATAATATCTTTACCTTTACGTTTACTAAATAAGGTGTTGTCTACGTTTCCACAAGAGAACCCTTTTTCTAACAAAAACTTGCTCAAACTTTCATACCATGCTCTAGGAGCTTGTTTGAGTCGGTATAAAGCTCTTTTTAATTTGTAAACTTGATCCGGATATTCAATATCCTCAAATCCCGGTGGTTGGGAAATGTAGACCTCTTCATTTAGTAAACCATTTAAAAATACGAACTTAACATCCATTTGAAATAATTTGAAATCTAGGAAAGCCGCAAATGATAAAAGTAGTCGTATAGCTTCGAGTCGGGCTACGGGAGCATAGGTTTCCTCACAGTCAATCCCTTCCTCTTGGTTATACCCTTTAGAAACAAGCCTTGCTTTATGTCTTGTGATAATCCCATTTTTGTCCAACTTGTTCCTAAATACCCATTTGGTCCCAATAATTGACTTTCCTTTTGGGCAAGGGACAAGGTCCCAAACGTCATTTCTTTTAAATTAATTTAGCTCATCTTGCATTGCAAGAGTCCAAAATTCGTCAACTATTGCTTTCTTTATGGTTTTAGGCTCAATTTGAGAAACGAAAGCGGTAAAACCACAAAAGTTACTTACTTGAGACCTTGTACTCACACCCTTTCTAATATCACCAAGAATGTTCTCCAAAGGATGGTCTCTCATGGTGATCCAATCATGAGGAGACGATGGTGAGGTTTCTTTTTTGTCATCCTCTTGTAAAACCACATTTCTTATCCTTGTTGTCCTCATTTTTCAAAAGAGCTTCTTGTTGGACACCATCCTTGACAATCTCCTTAGTATCTATTCCTGCAACATCAAAACCAAAAGTACCTTTCCAACCGCTTGGAGAGGTGTCTCATCAAAAGCAACATGAATGGATTCCTCAACAACGAGGGTCCGTTTATTGAAAACTCTATATGCCTTGTTAGTAGATGAATATCCTAAGAAGATACCATCATCGACTTTTGCATCAAACTTTGCCAAGTTTATCTTTTCCATTATTTAAAATAAAGCATTTGCAACCAAAAACTCTTAGATATGACAAGTTTGGCTTCCTTCCCTTAAGTAGTTCATAGGGTGTCTTATCTAGGATTGGTATAATGACAATCTTATTTAAAACATGGTATGCGGTGTTAATCGCATCTGCCCAAAATTACTTAGGAAGGTTCATTTCATTAATCACGGTCCTAGCTAGCTCCTCCAAGACTCTATTCTTTCTTTCAACCAAACCATTTCGTTGAGGAGCTCTAGGACAGGAGAAATTATGTGAAATGCCAAACTCATCACAATAGTTTTCAAAACGGTGATTAACAAACTCACTGCCATGATCACTCTTAAGAGAAATAATTTTCAAAGAAAATTGATTTTGAATGATTTTGGCAAATTTAGCAAACGCTTCAAAGGTATCATACTTGCTAGACAAAAATAATTTCCAAGTAAATCTAGAAAAGTCATCAACAATAACAGATCCATAATAATTGCCACCTAGAATTTTTATCCTAGAAGGACCAAAAAGATCAAGGTGGAGAAGCTATAGATGTTTGGAAGTAGAAACAACGTTTTTTGGTTTGAAGGAGACTCTAGTTTTCTTCCCCTTTTGACAAGAATCACATAATTTGTCCTTTTCAAAATTTTATTTTAGTTAAACCTATGACTAGATCCTTGGACAATACTTTTTTTAGAAAATCAAAGTGGACATGACTAATACGTCCATGCCATAGCCAAGAATCCTCATTTTGACCACGAGACACTTAGCTCCACTTGATGATACATCGTCTAAATCAAGAACATATACACTGTCAACACGCAAATCCTTAAACATAACATCCTTACCATTGTCGCAAAATTGACTAATACCAAGGAGTTATGCTTAAGCCCATCAACTAACATGACGTCTTTTATGGTGGTCGTGGAGGGCTTTCCCATAACACCCTTACCTAAGATCTTACCTTGGTTGTTATCTCCATAGGAGACAAATCCTCGTTCCTTCCTTGTAAAGTCAATAAAGATGGAGGTGTCCCCCGTCATATGCCTTGAGCAACCTCTATCTAAATACCACTTTCTTCGCGAGGTTTCAAGGCATTCCTACAAATGATTTAGGTAAGATTTAGGTCCCTAACACATGTTGGGTCCTTGGGATTAGTAACAAAGGTAGAGAATTTGGGTACCCACATGATAATGCCTTGAGGAACTAAGATTTTAATGACATGGCAATGAGGGGTGATGTGTCCAATTTTTCTACAATAGTTGCACCTTAATTTGTGCTCATGAATTTTTCTTTTTCGATTCTTGTTTTTTAACTTCCTTTTTGGTGAGTTTTTAAAGCTTGAAACTTTTGTGAATCGATTTGCGAAATTCATGGAAGCACTTGAAACTCGTTCTATCTTACTTTTAAGAGACACGATCTCTGATTGTAATTTAGGACAAGCTCCACAAGAATTAAAATCTTTAGCCTTTGAGGGCTTTGAGACATTAATGGTAGGTGACTATTTAGGAGGAGTTACAAGTAGTTCATTCTTTAGAGATGCATGTTCGCTTTTGAAATTTTCGAAATCCTTTTTAATCTTGGTAATTTCACTTTCTAAATTGAGAATTGTTCTCTTTTGTGTGCCAATTGTTTTAAAAGCTTTCATTGAATCTCCATCCATTTCTACTAGAATGTTTGGTAACTCATCATAGGATGGATTTAACTTGGAGTGCGGATTACTAACCTCGATTGAGTTCTTTCTTTGTCCCATGAAGCATAGATGGGAAGTTTCATCACTTTCGGAGTCGCTTTTTGTAGAGGAGACTTCATCCTCTTCCCATGCTATGTGAGCTTTTCTTCCTTTTGATTTATCGGATGAACTTGCTTTTCCTTTTGACTTGATTAAATCGGGACATTCACTTCTAAGATGTCCAACCTTGTCGCATCCAAAGAAACTTAGACCATTCTCGTCTTTGCTAGTTTCTCCTTTAGATTGTGACCTTTTTAAGCTCAAGGAGTTTTTGTCGCTACGCCTTAAACCATGCTTTTTGATGTATCGATTGAACCGTTTCACGAAAAGAACCATGTCTTCTTCATTGGGTGATTCTTCTTCGGAGTCATGCTCACCCATGATAGACGAACTTGCCTTAGACGAGGAGGCTTTTAGTACAACTGGTTTCTTGTCTTTCAACTTGCCTTCTTCCTCACTAGATTTGAAACGGATGATCTCATGCTCATGTTCTTTTAGCTTTCCAAATAGTGTGATCATACCAAGAGTATTGAGATTTTGTGATTCTTTGACAGTGGTCACTTTGGGTTGCCATTCCCTTGTCATACATCTCAAAATTTTATTAGTGCAATCTTGGTTTGAAATTATTTTACCAAGGTTTTGAAAGATAATCATATTTGGGTTGCCATTCCCTACACTAACACTAACCAACAGACTCTTTTTTAGATTTAGTCTTTTCCTCAAAATAATCTATAAGAGGATGGATAAGAAGATTATGAGAAAGATATTGTTAATTTATCACACCGTGCTATGCGTTTACTGGGGGCATATGAATGTATTTGTGTTTTCTAATAAAGTCAATATTAGGGAATAGTATCTTCTAGGCCATTTTTTTAGCATCAGTAATTAGTGGTTAAGTTAATATTTACTCTTTCATCTTATTTAAACCCAAAACCTTCAACTTTTTATCCCTCAATTCAATCTACTTGTGCTATCCAAACCCCGTCTATTAGGCCTTGTTTATTCCATGAATGACATAATAATCAATTGGTTTGTTTAACCTTGTGCCGCACAGCCGCCATTCTTGATTCTTGGTGGTAGTTTCTTCAAAGCAATCACTTATTTTCCATCACGTGTACATCCCTGGGATTGTTTCCATTGAATTCAATTGGTATTCTTTCTTTTCATCCTTTCCAATTTTGAAATTGAGATTGCGTTGCCTTTGTTTCCCACACAGCTGCGGCCATGCCCTTTGACTGGCAGGCCGAGCTGGATGCTCCACCAGCACCAACTCTATCATCATCTACGGTGGCTCCTCCACCTCCCAAACCTCTAAACCGAATTTCATTCGCGCAAGCACTGACAACAGAACCAAGGACTTCCTCGAACGACAATCTGCCTAAACCTCTAATTCGAGGGGAGAAGGTTAGCATTACAATCACACAACACATCTATGAAAAAGGAATGGAGATATGCAAGCATAACCTAAGGGGGCGTTTGGTTCTCAACAAGGGAGACAAACCCTACACAACCAAGGATATTCACCTAAAGCTACAAAAACAATGGAAGACAACTGGTGAATGGAGCATTGTGCCTCTAGGGAGGGGATATTTTGAATTCAAATTTTCCACAGACAAGGATTTGCGCATGGTGTGGGCATCAGGAACTGTAAATCTTAAACCAGGGGTTCTGAGATTATTTGAATGGACTAAAGATTTCAACATGCACAGGCAGAAGAACACTCATGCTCAGGTGTGGATTCGTTTGTTGGAATTGCCACAAGAATACTGGATGGATAGGACGCTTCGGGAAATTGCTAGTGTCGTGGGCACACCACTCATTATTGATAATGCAACGTCCAAGCGACTTTATGGTCATTATGCTAGCATACTTGTTGATATAGATTTTTCACGACAAATTTTCCATGAAATCACGGTGGCAAGAGAAGGCTATGAATTTGATGTCGAGGTAGCTTATAAGTGGATGCCGGATTTCTGCTCCCATTGCCAAAACCTCGGTCATGATGGTTCCGCGTGTCGATGGTTATATCCCCGTAAGGACAACAATGCAAACAAGGAAATAATTGCGCAAGGCAAGAAACATGTCCCGGTAAAAAAACATACTTGGGTTCCTACCAAGGAAAATCCTTCCAGCATAGGCTCCTCTCTTGCCTTCACACGGCCCCAACAAGAGGTAGGCACGGTTCCTCCTGTAGTGCAGCAACAAATTGAGCCTCCTCTACAAAGGACAGACATGGCAGCCACCAAAGAGGTTACACACTCGGAGGTGGCTGATGTACAACAAGAAATTGCCACTAGTTCTGTTCCGGTTGAATCAGATTTGAATGAGCAACAAGGCACTGATATCATTGATGATACGTTGGTGGAAGAAATTATATTGCAGCATGAGAACACAACATCACGCACATCACCTGTCCCGACACCTACGGTAAATCGTTCTATTCATTTATCTCAGAATTCTTTTAGCATGCCACTTATAAATGTTTCTGATGAAGTGGCACGCATTGATCTTGCATTTCAAGAGCCAATTTTATCGCCTGTTCAGGCTTTAGATGTTAGTAAAATAGCTGCAGCACCGGACGCTACGGTAGATCCCACGTTGAGGAAGGAAATGGACTTTATGCAGAATTGGTTGGATAAGGCTGCTGTTAATGAGGATGTGCCTTTTACAGAAGTGTTGACTAAATCTCAGAAAAAGAAAATGAATAAGATGAACAAGACTGTTATGAATTATAACACTCGTTCACAGGGTCCTCTCCCAAAATCTCAATGAAGATTATTTTTTGGAACATTCGGGGGATTGGTAACAATGAGTCTCGAGTAGTTTTCCGTGATATGTGTCGTGACTGCTTTGGGACACGACGCGACTGCCACTACTTGGTTCCATATCATGCCACCGCCACTGTCGGTTGATTTTGCTAGAGACTGACATGGCCTGCTTAATTTTCGATTTCCATAGCCATTTCTAGTCTTTTTATTTGTTTTCTTCTTTTCTATTTCAGAGGGTTTTGGCCTAGTCCCCCCTCTTTTGTACATATTTTTTCTCCTTTTTTTTAAATAATATTACGTATTAGGAAGGCGGTATAGGATGGGTGCTTTTGCAGGGTGCCAACCTAGTTGGGATGTCGCGGATTCACCCTGATGCCTCACCTTTCTATTGGCCTATAAAAAAAAATCAATTGGTTTGTTTATCTAGTTTATAGGCTCTCTTTTATGCTTCTCTAATGGACGTGAGTATTCCCTGTTCTCCCTTTAATTGAATATCGTATTTTGCTGTTCAAAAAATAACCTATAAGATACCTCAAAATTAGTGATTGAAACTACATATGTTCACAAAATATTCCATCCAATAATGTCTTTGTAATTTTTTAAATAGAATGCAGTCTATTTGATGTTAAAAGATAGTTTAATTATGATTCTAAGTGGTGAAGTATTCTTAATAGTATATGATTCAATGATCATGTACATAAAATTTCTGACAGAAATGGATCATGGTGAAAGTTAATTAACGAGGTAAACCTTTTAATAGATGAATCAATAATTTCACACGAAAATAAAAGAAAAATGGTCAATTTAATTTCCTCATTAAATCATTGCTACAAACTAGGCATGGCAACAAAACATATACCTGCGGGTACCCATCCGAACCAAACTCAATTTGACGGGTTTTTCCCGTATTGACTGAGATTGGGTAAGGGTTTGGGTTTTCCCCAATTTTAAAATCTGGGTACGGGACGGGTAACAGGGATATAGGTACTCACCTCAAACCCATATCCAAACCCGTCCCAAATATAGAAAATCAATTTATTACCCCTTTTATTTAAATAGAAACTCAAACCCTAAATCATTTCACTCACACAATCAGAGTCTCAGTCTTTCAGTTTACATTTATTTATCATAGTTCTTTCTTTTCTCCTTCCATATCTCACAATCTCGACCTCTCTATTTTCCACCACCATAGTCATCGGTCGTCATCATCACTTTGCCGAATAATGCATTACAACATTGCACTCAGGGGTGAAAATACTTTTAATTTTATCCAAAAAAAAAGGTTATCTACTGCGAGATGGGTATGGGACGGGGATGAAATTCGATTTTGCATCCCCGTTGGGTATGGGTAGGGTAACAGGTTAAGGATATGAGAGTAAGGTATGGGACGGGGAAGGTAAAACCCATCCCCACCCCGCCCCATTGTCATGCATACTACAAACTATTAATTTCTTGTTTTTCATGTAACTTAGGTCTTAGGACAAATCATTGGTACAAACAAGAGACCAGAGAAAAACAAGAAATTTGTTATAGCTTTTTCAAAATAAATTTTTGTAATCTAATATATTTTTACTATAATTATTTTTAAAGAAAACTTCAAAAAAAAATTTTGTTTGAATAGATTATCTTAAAATGTCATTCTAAATATTTCATCATTTTGTTATAATTGTTTTGAACAATAAAATTTTCAAAAATCTCTAAAATAAAAATATATTTCAAATAGTCTTTCATAAAAATCATTTTTGAAAGATGCCTTTTAAAAACATATGTGATTTTTATTTTGTAAAATCTCTTAACGATTAATATTTAAGTTAGTCAATATCAAAATTTCTTGTTTAACTTATAACAAATGAGTTAGAAATAACTTCTTCTATTTTTAAGTAAATTTTCAAAAAAATAAATAAATTGAGATACAAAGAAAATTCATTTATTTTAAAATCTCTAACAAACAGGCTTGGAGTCCATTGTAATTAATTACATTTGAAGATTTAGCTCAGTGCTAAGAGCTTAGTCTTTTAATTTAAACTTAAGTTGTTGAATTATAAATCCTTCGACATCAGTTGTAAACTGACCATTAGTTCCAATTCTTTATTAGCACATATAATTGTAAGACTGGTTGCGACAAGCTATCTTATATAATTGTTAAATTAGTTTTAACTTATTTTCGCAAATTCTTGAAGATAATTTATTAAAGGGTTAATAGGTCTCTACCCCCTGTAATATAGGTCAGTTCTGGTTTTCTCTCCTATAAAATATTTTTCTTGATTTACCCCCTGTAAAAAAAAATTGTTTTGATTTACCCCCGTAATAGGCTAAACAAAAACCAATTTTTTTTTTCAAGAAATTTTCGTTTTTGTTCGGCCTATTAGGGGGATAAATCAAAACAAAAATATTTTACAGGGGGAAAACCGGAAATAACCTATATTACAAGGGGGTAAAGACCTATTAACCCTTTATTAAAATAAGTTATATATTTTATATGAAAGGAATTCGTATTTTATCTTTTGTTACATAAACACTCTGTGATATTTACTTATATGCTCTTTTTTTTTAATGAAAAATGTTAGTAATTAATTGTTATCTTAGTTTTTTCTCCTTCGTTCGGGTTTGAACTCAAACCTATAACTCCTACTCCCTTAACTCAAATTAGTTGAACTACCCAAACCCCTGATATATAAACTATTAGTTCATAATTTAACTACTTATCCAAACAAGATTGTTGTAAACATGATGCATTTCTTTTTAACAAAAAATGTGAACATTGTTAATATGAATGTTTTTTATATGACCTCATAAAAACGTTAAAAAAAGAAACTCACCCTGTTTTTAGTAAAATATTAAATTCATTCTCCATTTTATTTGTAAAATCAATTATTTTACAAAAACAAATGAGTGTCTACCTTTGAAACTTTTTTTAAGTGCATTTCAAAACCCTTGTCAATATACCTCAAAATACTACAAGAAAATTGCAAGATACATATAAATAAGAAAATAAAAAGGAATTTATAATATTTGTTAATTGAAAAGGGTGTGATCATCATTTTACTAAATCAATGTGAAAATGATGATAAAGTGAATTATGAATAGATGTTTTTGTGAGAGAGATGTATTAAAAGTTGTCGCGGTTATTTTTGGATATCAAGCTATTGGATTAGCATTAAATCTCAAGTTTTGGACTCGCCATCGAGCTTTCATTTTTCCAAGGAAAAGGGGGAAAGTTCGAAATAACCCTATTTTTGAGAGATCAAAGATCCGGGGGTTGGTTACGCAAAGGGAAGGTATTAGAACCCTAAACGTCTATAGTATTCCATAGGAACCTTTTATTTTTAATTATCTTCTGCTAAATTAATTATGCTTGTAAAATGGCCTAAAAAGTCTAAGTGCGAATGAATAAAGAAAGAAAATATTTTTGTTATTTTTTATTGATTTGGAAAGACAAAGTCTCCTACATACCCGAAGCGGGATCAAAATCATGTAGTTCGGGGTAAAAAGCCGAGTGATTGGTTAGGATTGATTTTAAAGTTTGAAAAAAGTTTTTGAGAGGATAAGAGGCCGAGATGGCATAGAAGAATAAAATGTGATGCGATTGTTTTGAAAAATGTTTTTTAGAGGATAAGAGGCCGAATTGGCATAGAAGAATAAAATGCGATTTAATTTTAATATGAAGAAAGAACCAAGTCTAAATATGGTTAAGATTGATTAAAGTTTGATTTGGAAAAAGAAAGGAATCACTTGGGTTAAAGTCCAAGGTTTGCCTTCCTTGGCATTCTGGCGGTCTCAATTTGAAGTCCACCCGGTCCATTAACTCATCTCTGCTTCTGCATCTCAGCTGGCATCTCTTCACGCAAGACTCTCAATGCTCTAAGCTTTTTCAGAAAAGATTTCTTTCGTTCGGTACCCTTCGCAACCGACACTTCAAGTCCTCTATTTGGCCCGGTGTAAGGGAATTTTTGTCTGTGGTTAATGAAAATACGGTGTGGATAATTGGTAACGGCAACAACATTAATTTATGGCGGGACAATTGGATGGGCACTCCGCTTGTCACGTTGTTTAATGTCCCCCCTTCTCGGTTTCCAACTCTCGACGACAAGCTGGACTCTATTATAGATCACGATAAATGGCAGATTCCGAAACCACTCATCGACTTCCCAACGGTGGCTGAAAGCGCATTGAAAATCATACTCCCAATGACACCGTTAGCAGATAGGCGCATCTGGACACATGTAGCAGATGGCGTTCTCTCATCAAAGCTTGTGTACCACACTTTGCTTCCTCCACATGTCACGCTGGACTGGGCTAAGGATATATGGCGCAACTGCATCCCCCCATCTCATTCTTTTGTTCTTTGGCGTCTCATGCTCTTAAAACTTCCTACGGATGAGAATTTACAAAAGTGTGGCTGCACCTTGGTCTCGATTTGTGTCCTTTGTGGAAAGCATGCAGAAACTTCAGCTCATCTATTTCTTACTTGTGACTTTGCGGTAGCAATTTGGAGATGGCTGGGCTCCAAACTCAACTGCACGTTTATTCTGACATCTTCTGCGACCTTGCTGACATCTATATCACAGAGGTGCAGCTCACAACTGCGTGATGTTTATTGGGCGGCCATTGTGCATACGGTTTATGCCATTTGGGTGGCTAGGAACTCTATTCGATTCAGCTCCGCACATGCTACTCTCCATGCTACTACGACGAAGATTGCAGCAATGGTTTCATTGTCCGGCTCCTCTTCTACCGGTAAATGTTTATTATGTGATGTTGCTTTATTGGATGCATTTCTGGTCCCTCCTTTGTACAGGCGTGTTGTTGACATTATTCCAGTGGTTTGGAAACCTCCCACAATCACTTGGGTCAAGGCGAATACGGATGGTTCAGTCGCTAATTCAAATGCAGCTTGTAGTGGCATTTTTCGAGATTTTAGGGGCACATTCTTGGGAGGATTTGCGAGTAATCTTGGGGACTGCTCGGTCTTTGAGGCGGAGCTTACGGGACTCATGATTGCTATGGAATTTGCAGCCCTCTACAACTGGCCAAGGGTGTGGCTGGAGAGTGATTCCGCTAGCGCGGTGCAAGCCTTCAAGAATTCATCTCTCGTTCCTTTGCGGTTGCGGAATCGTTGGCACAATTGCACGCAACATGGTCTATTCATCATTTGTTCCCATACTTTCCGTGAAGCGAATGGTTGTGCAGACACCATGGCTTCGTTGGGTCACAATTTGACGGTTACTTCGTGGTACCATTCTATGCCGGCCTCGCTTGCGGTTGATTTTGCTAGAGACAGACATGGGCTTCCCAATTATAGATTTCCTTAGCCATTTCTAGTCCTTTGCTTTATTTTTACTTTGGTTCCACGAGGGTTTTGGCCTAGTCCCCCCTCTTGTACATACTTTTTTCGTTTTTTAATAATGTTATATATTGGGAAGGCGGTAGAGGATGGGAGTTTTTGTTGGGTGCCAACCTAGTTGGGATGCTTTAGATTCGCCCGGATGCCTAACCTTTCTCTTGGCCTTATCAAAAAAAAAAAGGTTTGTTAATAAAAGATATTTTTGTGATTTTGACTATTTGAATGTTTTTGAAATTTTTGATTATTCTAACTAAAGTGAGCTAACTAAAGTCTAAAAAACTAAACGTAATGGAATACAATAAAGCGCGAAGGGTTTTATAAAGGATGTTGGATCCAAAATAAAAGTCCATTTTCCTTGGAATTAATCTAAAATTACTAGTTGTTTGATTTTAAGGTCCTTAATTTGTCCTTGATTGATTTTGTTCTTGGTTTAGGTCTTGACATAAAGCGGAATAAATAAATGTGATGTGTCGGTGCAATATTCTCATTTATATTTTTACATTGTTCCTAAATACATTCTAATGCCTCAATAATATAAATGACAATAAAATAAATGCATATGGTAATAAACATGAATAAATATGCTAAAAATAAGGAAAAGAAAAAAAGATAAAAATGCATGAGATGTTGTTAACCTAAGAGAACTAAATAAAAGGTAAGAAAATTAAATAAATTACAAATAAAACAATAAATAAATAAATGAAAGTCCTAAGAGAAAGTAAATGGCCTTGAAAATAAACTAAGTTATATAAAAAGGAATATAAGCACTAAACTAGCTAAAAAATTAAATAAAAGGTAACAAAAATTATACTAGAAATGAAAATAAAGCCATAAGATAAATAAAAGAAAGTCCAAGTAAAATTACACACAAATAAGGTGTGTCTAAAATAAATAGTGCAATAAATAGAATGAACCAAATAAAGTTTATGAAAGATTTTAAAACAAGAGAATAAAAATTTTAGAAGAAAAAGAAAGGTGCAGAAGTAAAAAAAGGGTATGAGTAGTAAAACAGTAGAGAAAAAATAAAATCCAAGTATCAATATCATGTAGGCCCAAACAGATCAGATCTGAACTGTCTGATTGATCAGAAGGCTCAGATCTGATCAAAGAGGAGCAAGGTCCAAGCCATCAGATGAGAAATTAAGGGAAAAGAAAGCAAAGGAGCATGGTAAGGGGAGGGAAGGACGCACATGATCTAAAACAGGGAACATCACAGACACTCAGATCTAAGATCTGACGACCCAGACCTGAAGGTGTATGAAATCACCTTAAAACTACGAGCATAGGATCCGAAGAAAAAGAAGAAATATAAATGCGAAAATAAAGAAAGAAAAAACATAAACACACTTCCTTTCTCTCTCTAAGTACCAACTTAGAGAGAAAAGCTCCTAAGTGCTTTCTTCTCCGTCATCCCTTAAGAATTCTGACGCGGTGGTGGCCGGCCCAACAGGGCGGCGCCGCCGCGCCGGAAGAAACGAACACCATATTTTCGATTTTTTTTTACATATTTAGACATCCTTTCTCTCCATTTCCCTTTTCTTCAAAAAAAAATTCAAAATAAACAAAGCTCAAAGCTAGATCTACGATTTAAGTGAGTTCAAAAAAAAGTTTCCCAACCTCCTTCTCTGATTCAAAACCGTTTATAGAAATTCGACAAAAAAAGGTTTGTATAGATTCACAGTTTGATTTCGGTTTGATTGAGGATACAAGTGAGGAGGCAGATTTTGGATTGGTTGTTGTGGTAGATTGCGTTGTTGTTCGATTTGGAATTGTTGTGTGGTTTATCGTTGGATTTCGATTGTCGTTATGTTGAGGATTCAACTTTTTTGAAGATTTATGTGCTGATATGTTGTTTGTGTTGATGATTGAATTCTGGTAAGGTTAGAAAAATTAGGGTTCTTTGGTGAACTTTTGTGTTGTGGCTGCCTCTTGGGAAATGTGTCCAGCCTCCAATGATTGGAGTTAATGCTTGGTATAAATAGTGTAAAAAATTATTGTTGAGGTGTCCGAAATGGGCTCTACAGATACACACTTTGGACCAAAATGCCCATGTTGGTCTTAGACAAAATTGAGGACCTAATTTGACTTTAGACCAAAAGGACTAAAAAATAAAGAGTATTACTTAAAAAGAAAATGACTTAAAAAAACAGAATAATAAAAAACTTAAAAAGAAAATAAAATGTTTTTTTTTCGAAATTAAATAAATAAAAAAACAATAAATAAATAATAACAATAATAATAATAATAAAAGATAAAACAAAAAATTGTCCCTTCGGAACCAAAATGAGGTATTTTAAAATACCTCTTTACCGAAATTTCGTCTGAAACGACGAAACTCCTCAATTTTAAAAGACGAGTAAAAATGAATTTTAAACGGTCAAAAAATGGGGTATGACAAAAGTAAAATTGAAATGGGAGTTCAGGGAATTACATTACCACAAGTCTTGTTACTGGTTTCAAACATAGAATATAGAAATCAAACCAAAACTAACTCTCACAAACTTATAACTAAACTTAGAAATGTAATATTAGTATAGAACATAAGCAAATTTAATTGATATCTCGATGTTAAACCAATAATGTGATATGCCAATCCATGTACTTTGAAAATCTATAAATATGTCGATACATTCAATTTTTAAAATCTAGCTATTCTAATTTGATTTAAGACTTTCTAAGAGTGCGCAATATATTTTACGGAAACGTCTTAAAATAGTATATTCTTGATTTTATAAAATATATTTTAGTACCTACACACTTTTTGTCTACTATATCAGGAAAACATAAATAATTCCTAATATGTTGATTCCATTTATTAAAATATATAAACCAAAATAATGTTAGTCAATTCACTCAAATTTAGTACAAAAGTTGTATTTTTTATTATTCTTTTCCTCCATTCATGTTAGCAAACAAAACCATTCAAAACAACCTTCGAAGAAATAAGAATATAAATGTTGAAGAAGTACATAGTATCTTTTATTGAAAATTCACTTGCCAAATAAAATCAATATTTAAAAATTAATTTCATACATAGTAAAGAAATACAACAATAAAAGAAGACGAATTTTATTTATATTACAAAAGAATATCCCTACATAAAAAAAATCACCTTATATATATTTATTTATATTACAAAAGAGTATCCCTACATAAAAAAAAATCTCTTATGAGACTGTGAATTAAGATACATTTTTCTAGAATGGAGCACCCATAATGAAGCATGATCGGGCTATTGATAATCTAGCCTCTTAGGACTTATAGTAGAAGGAAAAAGGCTTGAAGAAAGTGGAGACGGGGGATCGGGAACTAAATGTGAATATAAAGGGTATTCAGGCGATGAAGGTGAAGAAAAAAGGCTTTGTGATAGTAGAGGCTTATAAGGTGATTGGGGGGATAGGAAATTCATGTTACTCTTCGGTGAAGGGAACATAAATTTAGAAGTTGGTGATAGGGGGTCATTTGTTTTTGAGGAATAAAAACCAATCACAGGTTGGTTACAGTCGTTCATTTGGAAAGTTGGGATGTTGGCATTCAGAGATACAGAAGGATTAGACACATTTGTTTGTGTTAAAGGGAAACCATTCACAAGTTCATTAATGTCATTTGTTTGTGAAGAATGGAAACCATTCACAATTTGATTTGTGCCATTTGTATTGTTGAATACTTGTGGTTGAAGAGGGTGAAGTTGAAACTGGTTACCTCTTGAATCACCAAAGTTCATTGTTGGGTCTTTAAAGTTTATCATGAAAGCAGACATTGGAGACTCAACAAGATTATTTTTTGAATTGTAAACAATAGGAGGACAATTAATAGATTCCACATGATGTCCTAGAAGTGTGTTGTATGGAGCTTGTGAAGGAGGTACTGGTTTTGAAACCATAACCGGAATCGGTTGCCTTACAATGGACAATGGTGGAGGCCGAATCTTTTGCAACCTTGTAACCATTTCCTGCGATTTTGGTGTGGAAGGGAAAGCATTCACAAGTTGGTTATTGTTGTTAACATAGAAAATTTGATTGGTACCATTAAGATACATTGAATGATTAGCCACATTTGTTTGTGTTGAAGGGGAACCATTCAAAATTTGGTTATTAGCATTTGTTTGTAAGGAATGAAAATCATTCACAAATTGGTTACTGCCATTAGTAGGATAATAATGTTCTTGAGATTTTATTATTGGATGATATTGAACATTTATATTGTTGAAGACTTGTGATTGATGAGGGTAAGGTTGAAACTGATTACCTCCTGAATTACCAATGTTCAGCGGCAATAGGTCTTGAGAGTTTCTCATCGAAGCATATATTGGAAACTCAACATTATTATTTTGTGGATTGTCAACAAGATGATTACCGGTAATAGGCTGCATAGGATGTGCTGGAAGTGCATTGTATAGACCATGTGAAGGAGGTACTGGAGCCGAAGCCTGAACCGGAATTGGTGGTCTTACTGCATTTGATTTCTTGCCCGTAATGTGCTGAATAAAACTCTTGAATTCATCTTTGTGAACCACGTAAAAATCTGAATAAGGATATAGATGTCTACCGCTAGATATAATATTGTTTTCAAAATCAATTGTTTGCTGAAAAGAAATATTTCTTTTGTCCATCCCTATTTGGTTTACACCCATACTCTCACTATGTTTTTGTGAGTTTTCCATTTTTTGTAACCTAAAAAGTAGTAACACCGCAAAAATACAAAACACCCCCAATTTGAATGATATAACAAAACACTGAGAAAAGTGAGATGGGTGAAGAAGTAGAACACCCTATGACATTTTATAGGATTTTTTTGTCGAGTCATAAATGGCAAAGGGGGATGAATTTGAAGAATATTTTAAGTAAGAAAAACTTTGATTTAACAAAGGTGTTCACGTGCAAAGCGTGAACACTTATTTCAAAAAAAAAAGTTGAAGTAATATTACGTTACACATAATAAAAAAATATTTAATGTTTGTTCAACATTCATGATTAATCTTTTTTTATGAGAACATTATTACTATATATTTACTTTTTTGACTACATCATGTTTAATATAAAGTAAATTATTAAGTTATTCAAAAAATGTATTATATGATAAATATATAAGGTACTTTTATTATATTTTATTGTTTTGTTTGTTTTTTATAATTTTATTTTATAAATAAAAGAATTGATTATGTTCTTTTTATAATTATTAAGTTCTATTTTTTTTTGGTTGGTAAACTCTTTCTATTAAGTTCTAGATAGTGAGTATTTGACCACGGCTAAAGCAGAAGTTGAATTCACTTTAATAAACAAAAGTATATTATAAATGAGAAATATTCCTTCTTTTTTTTAAATATTATTAGGATAAATGAATTTAGAAGTTTAAAATAAATATATAATATACAATCTTTGATATAGTGATATTAAAACAATTTATACCTTTTTAATGCTACTTCTCATTTTTTTAATCCTTAATTTTATAATTCATAAATTGAAAATATAAAATATAAATTAAAAATTAAATATACAACCTTTTTTTTTGTTAACCCTCCGATTTTCAATGGAAGGAAATTTACAACTCATAGTTCAGATTCTGAGTGCAGCGGATAACACCAAACTCAAACACAAAGAGGGACGGGGAGAGGGAGAGAGAGAGAGAACAATTATATTGGTTCCTCTTACAATTCAGGAGTAGTCCAGTCTCATTTCACTTCCAAGGGATTTTCACTATAATCACTAAAAAATACAAATATTCAAGCACACAAGCAAGAGACTTCAAATGCTCAAGCATACAAGCAAGAGACTTACAAATGCTCAATCACCAAAAAAAGAGACTTCTACAATCTAACTTAATCAAATAAAAAATTGTTTGGATTTTACACTTGATATACAATCAGAGGTGTAACCAATTAGAAAAATAGAGTAGACTCTTAAGACTTTGACTTTTTAAGATATGAACTTGGTAAGAAATTCCTAAGTATTTATGCGCTTTTGAATTTGACATAGTACGGGCACAATTTAGAATTGTATAGTCATGTCCACTTAGCAAGGCCCATTTACATGGTAAGACCCAATAAGGCTCCAAGCCCATTACACTCTCTTATGCCAATATAAAGGGGACTCTAGTACAATTCCAAGTTAAGTTTATCCTATCCCAAAAAACCTCACACTATCTTTGTTTCCCACCTGACTTGGATGTCAGAGCATATGCGCAGGTACCACCACGTTGCGTCTCACCAAAGACAGGTACACTTTAAAATCCAAAATTGGGAAAAGAATCGTCATCAAGCGAAGGATGCGAAGGCTTCATCCATGGGGACAGAAGGCTTTGTTCCAGATATGAACATCCATTGCAATTTAATGAACCGGGAGGGAATAACAAAAACTTGAAACTAATTCATTCACTTATGAATCTTGAATTGTATCCTCCATATCTCTATGAAAGAAGGTGAAAGAGAATTCCAGTTCGTTAGGAGGAAAATCTACTTTGTCAATAAATCATCAAAATAATTGCAGCATAACTGCCTCAAGGTTCAGTGTTGATGGTTACAAGACCGTGAAGGAAACACCACTTTCACTGTTGACGGCTTAATCAAGTGGCAGAGTCAAGACTCCATGGAAGCCAACTTTCATTTTCCCAGGGCGAGATTGAATTGAAGACGAGGACACGCCAATTCAAACCGTCCAAAAGATGTTTGTATTTCGGAGGTTCATACCAGCAACAGTTCAAGGCGAATTCGTGATCAAGCCGCCGATAACAGTGCGAAGGAATCTTTGCTCATGCTGGTAACGATCCGAAGTGAATCCGTTCTCGTGTGTGGTAATAGTTATAGACGAGTCCGCTCCTGTATCCGACAAACAGATTGAGATGTTCCACGCTTGTGGATGGGTAGCCGTCTAGAGAGGCCGCCCAGAAGTCGAATTTCGAAGTCGTGTTTATAACAGCCCGTTTTTCGCTAGAATTATTTATTTATTTATTATAAGTGTTTAATTGCTTATTTGTGTGTTTGATTTAAGATTGGTGGATTTTTAGACGAGAATGGTATTTTAGTCATTTTATGACTAAGGGAATTTTGGTCATTTGATGAGTGAGGGTATTTTAGTAAGCTTAAAATTGGAGGATTTTAGTATTTTGGTGTGATGAGTTATTTTATTAGAGTTAGTAGTAACTTGGGATAATTAATTAAGATGGTGGTGTATGACTAGTTAATGGGAGGTTTTAATGAAGTAATTTTGTAGTAACATTTTAATGAGATGAGAAGTTACTAAGCCCATTAAGAGAGTAGAAAGTCTAACCTAATAGTGAGACTATATAAGGATAACTCTAGTAAGAAATTAGGGTTTCACATTCATTTCATATGTTTTACCAAAAGGTGGCTAGAGAGAGAAAGTAGAGAGATAGAGAGAAGAAGAAGAAAGAAGAAGAAGAAGATCTTAGAAGAGGAGAACAAAGCTTAAAGAGCATATCGAAATCCTAGCTTGAGCTTTAGGAGATTGAGGTAAGGGGGATAGATAGGTTTGTTCTCATAATAAGCTATAATCATATTTTTAGCTTTTGGGTCATGTTTGTTTTGATTAACTTGTGAAATTGATGATTATGTGAGATGAAATTTGTGCTTATAATTAGGTGTTAATTATGGGTATGATGAACTTTGTATAATTAAGTTATTTATATGCTTAAGTTGTGGTTGAAGATGTAGAATAAATTGTTTTTGAGAATTTTGATTAATTGTGTGAAAACCCTGAATTTTGTTGATGATTATTGCTCAAACTTGTTTTAAGTCACTTGTTGAATCATTAGATATGTTTGAATATTAATGGGTTGTGAATTGTTGGTGTTGGTTGTGAAGTTTGGTTTGAATTGTGAAGTTTTGGAGTTTTTTGTAAAAAAATGAGTGTGATTATGAAAACTTGATTAAGTGATGATATAAATCCATGTTTTAAGTGTTTTAATCGTTCCTTATACTTGTGTTATATGTTGATGATGTTTGTACAATGATTTTGGGTCAATTGGAATCAAAATTGGCATTTTGGGGTGTTTTTGGAGTGAGTTCCTGGGAGGGAAAACCCATTTTCTGGGTTCCCTGTCCTGCGTAGCTCGCCCAGCGAGCCAGTCTTCACCGTGGCGAGATGTGTTGAACATCACATGTTGTTCTGCACATTCCAGGCCTTTGTGGTTGTTTCCGAACATCTCCAAGTGTTCCTTTTGATGTGTTTTGATGTTATTTTTGACTAATATAGTCGATGGAACATCGTTTACTTGGATTTGAATTTGTTTTATTAATTTGAGACGAACTTTAAATGAAAAATGAACATGAATTTGAAATAATCGAATGATGATTTTTCCTAAGTGAAATGATGATGTTATTGAAGATGAGAAAAACACAAGAAAGGGGGGTTGAATTGTGTTAGCTTTTTCTTCTTTTTAAAACCAAGTCCAGTGTTCAGAGTCTTGAACAAAGCTCAGAGTCTTATGCAGCGGAGAATGTAAAGAGAGAGAGAAGAGAAAGACACAAAGCAATTATACAGGATCCTTCCACAATCCGGAAGTAGTCATGTCCCCCTTGAACTTCCAAGGAGAGTTCACAAAAATCAATATCTGATTACAATTGCTCAAGCACAAAAGCAAGAGATTTCAAACTACTCAAGCACAAAAGCAAGAGGTTTCCTATGCTCAAGCACAAACTGAAGAGTTTTCCTATGCTCAAGCACAAAAGCAAGAGACTTATAAACAAACACAATTACACAGAAAATGATTGAGGCTTGAACACTTGATATACAATTAGATACAGACTCTTAAGACTCTAGAATCTCTAAGATATGGAAGTTGTTAAGAAATTCTAAGTGAACTTTGATGTGAAAACAATTTCAGCAGAGTTTTGGCGTAAAATTGTTGTGAGTCTCTTACAATCTTCAAGTCTTCACTCCTTTATATAGAGGTGTGAAAGAGACGTCGTTGATTGCCAGCACATCAAAAGAGTCGTTGTTGAAACTTGATAATCACCAATAATTTGTTGCTTGATTTGGATATTGTCCTAGGAGGGAATAATTTCAAATTCATTCCTTGTATAGAGAATAACTAGCATAGTCACAACTGTTATCTTGTACTACTGCATACATGAGGAGTGGAGTAGGGGAGGTAGTGGTTGTACAATTGTACTATGTCCTTTTCCTGCGCTCTTCAGTGGATAAGCATCCAATACCTTCTAATTCCTCTTAAATAGTCGTTGCTCCAGGCTTCCATCCCTTCTGCAATCATATGCATTCAGAATAACAACATTTAACTAACTTCAGCTTCCAGTCTTCAGACTCTGATGAACTCCAGCTTCTAATGGTTCTTCAGACTCTCAGATGACGTCAGCTTCTGATAGTCTTCAGATGCTTTTTGTCTTCAGACTCTGTCTTGAATCTTGCAACACAAACTTCCTTTTTGTAAATTCTATTGCTCTCATTTGTTCTTCCAGAACCTATATAATTTTTTACTATGGTCCTGCATACTTGAACAAATATTAGCATATCCAATTGACATTTTTAATACCTTGTTATCAGCGAAACCTAAGGGTGGTAATGTTAAACACATTTTGTTCCAACAGTTACTGGTTTTCTGTAATGATGAACTTAGATGAAGCATGTAGGATTGATAAAGAACTATAAGAGCATGTAACTTAGTTTTGATGAAAAATGTGAAAATAGACGAACTTTGATGAAATGTTAAAATATGACTTGAAATTAACTTTATGCTCATGATAATATGTTGGATTTTGATTGATTTGATGACTAATATGCATGAGATATGATGAATTGTGTGAAAGTGAAAAATAGACGAACTTTGGAGAAAAATAGACGGACTTTGACAAATGATGATTTATCTTAAGTTAACTTGTAAATGATGGTTACCTGTTGTTTAGATGATGTTTAATGATTGAATTGATGATAAATTTGGTGAAGATGATTTTTTTTATGATAATAAATTCATGATGGTGTGTATATGCATATGTATGACTTGGTGATGTATATATGTATATAATGGTGATGAATATCGTTGATGAATATTGTTGATGGATAATATTCATGGACATTGTTGTGATTACTGTTGATGAAAATTGGTGATGAATATTGTCAATGGAAATTGTTGATGATTGTGATGACTTGTGTTATAGTGTATGGATATATGCAATGGTGAGTCATATGTTCATGCATTCATGGACAAGTCCTATTGTCGGTGGCTATTGTTGATGGTTATTATCGATGGTGGATCTCTCGGTAAAATTATCTCTGATATTCAAATGGTACCACATGCATGTAGAGGTGTGTCTAGGACATTACATGCATATAAATTATGTGAAATGTCTTATACTTGATTATGTGACTTTGGTGAATTATGTGAATTATGTGACTTTGGTGAATTATGTGACCTTGGTGAATTATGTGTATTGATGTGATGTTGTGTACTCGATATAATTGCTTCGTGATATTTGTACACTTGAGATGATGTTATGGAATTGTGGATAATGTGATGACTTGTTGATGAGGTTATGATTTATTGAAGATGATATTTACATGAAGTTAGTATTCTAGGGATGATGAATTTGTATATATGTATGATTTACTTGAATCCTATAATGCTATATTTATGCTTATATATTTTTATGTGAATGTTATCTAACCCCCAGTGGTCGTTTGGTTGACCGCCTCACAATTTCTAAAAATGGTGTAGACGTCCAGCTTGAGATCGTTCGTGGAGACGTGAGTACCCGAGGTTTGCATGGCGCATTCCTCGTTATTCTTTATTGCATGGAGTCTAGTATAGGCTTCTAGTAGGATTGTCAGAATTCTATGTTATTTATTTTGAGATTTATGTCGAGACCATATGGTTGATGTATTATGATATCTAAGATATGTTGTTGAGATGTTTTTATTTCGCTGCGAGCTTTATAAAAACCGAATTATGCATGTTTTGAGAAAATGACGACGTATCTTCTTAAAGTCTTTGATTAATTGATTTATTTTTACTAAATATTGTTTGTGGGGTTCAAGGGTGTTATAGTGTTCATGTACGCCAACAGTGGGGTACGCCCAAGGACACCTAGAAGTTGAATTTTGAAGCCATGTTTGTGTATGCCAACAATGGAGTATGCCCAAGGACACCCAGGTCGCTCAGAAGTCGAATTTTGAAGCTGTGTTCGTGTCCGCCAACAGTGGAGTACGACGAAGGACACCGAGCCAGGCAAGAACACTAACACCACCTCCATAACAGGGAACATGTTCGATCCTCCCTCAACACTATTCTAGTACACACAGTATCTCCCATTGATTTAGATATCAATTCAGATACGCCTATTCATTGAACTGTTTATCCTTGTGCTTATCCTTGTGCGTACAAGGAAATTGAGCTGGTAAATCTCAAGTGAAATTGCATAATTATCTCATGCCTTTAATTTTGTTAATAATCTGACATGAATTAGCAAACTTCATACACTTTACCACGGAACCAAAACATGATATCATACACTGGAAATGAGTTTTTGGCATGGGGAGAAGCTATATTTTCATAAACTACTTGCTTAACCAATTCATGATAACTATCAAGGTGAAATTCACACCATATGTTGTTAATTGTGTGTCTAATCTTATGGGTTTTGACAGCATGATACCACATGGCTAGTGTGGAGTTTGTCTGGTAGGATCATTGTTTCAGTTAATTTAGGGTACTAAATATTTCAAACATCACTATATGTCCACATGCTCAATATTTATGTTTACTCGATGTCAATACTTTCTCACCACATTAGCACCTTTAAATGGGTTGTGGTGCACAACAACACATTCTAGAACACAATGTATTATTTCCTTTTATTAAAACCAAGTTGTTGGAGTTATGTTTGGTGATTCTGTACACGCATTTACATCACAATATGACACAAACAAATGACACTTTGATGCAAATAACTTTGGAAAATCAAGTTTGTTAGGTTCTTGTGACTTACCTCAGCTGAAAGTGGTATAACGTGTGAAATTAGCACTATTTGTGCATACACTCTGATGTTGTGTTTGTTCCAAGGACCACACAGGTTAAGCAAAAATCAAAGTCGGGGACTATTGAAGCTATCCAACATTCAAACCGGAAGAAGCACGGATACACCGACATAATTTGACACACTTCAAAGTGTCGAAGCCAAGCATCTTTTGCTTCCCACCTTGAAAGTATCAGGCACCTATCGAATCCGGCAATAGCAAACTCAGTCTAGATGGAGATGAGGACAACAAATCAGGGTCCTTTTGTTTATTGTTTGAAAACGCCGAAGTTATAAGTCGTTGTGTACACACTCATACTGTTTAATAATATGTGCCTCACTCCGATTCCACTAACGGGATCATGCGACAACCAATTTGATTAAGTGTAATTTATTCCATTGTGTTTTGAAAAAGTCAAATGGCTTATATGGTATCACCACTAAATGTTAAAACAAGTAATTTAGCATTATTAGCCTTTGGCTTATATGGCTATCTAATTATCTAGATGATAGATTAATATTTTGAAAACTCTACCTTTAACCATAAGGCATCATAGCTTTCCAATAAGGTTATGCCAAATTCCACTCTCATGTTTTATTCTACAATTGTTATTCGAAAAGTTAAAAATTGGGTTGTACACTTACTAACGAACAAAGTTGCACATTTAACGAGTGGCACATGTTGAGAGTAAAATGTAAAACACGCATTGTTAGTGCATATATGCTGGTGTTGTGTATGTTTTGATAATTGAACATGTTAGACAACAAAATTTACATACCCCAAAGTCAGAGTCTTCATCTAGCAGGTATCCTCTAGCTTCCTCTTCTTCGACTCCTTTTCGGGCATAATCATCCACCACTCCTTTGATAAAGATCCATTCTGGTGTTTGACTTGCATCATATTCTGGGTAAGTCACAATGAACACGTCGAATTCCTTTGGAGTTCTGATGGTAGTTTCCCCTTGTTCGCCATCTAAAAGAAGACCACCCTGAGCAAAGAATTTCCTACCGAAGATTAGCGGGAAATCATATCTATCTCGGGAAATCTAAATAGAAGTTGAAGCCCCTGATGTTAATTGGGAAATTTCGTAGTATGCCAACTACCGGTTCAACATGGCCATTAGCATAACCAATCATATTGGGATATGGAGACATCTTCAAATTTCCTAACTCCTTTTCCTTTTTCAAACTCATTAGGTTTGCATTTTCTCCTGAATTACATAAACCCTCTCCGATGTAGTTTCCCCTTATGCGCACAGGGAGAGTAAAACAACCTTCACCATCAAATATGACTTCAGTCGATACCTCGTACGTGTGATGGCATTCTCTAGAAAGTGAGATGAAGACTTCCTCAGATAGATCAACATTAGTCTTTAGGAGTTCCTGAAGAAACTTGATGCAACATGGACTCTATTCAACCATTTCTTTGATTGACATCTTTACTTTGTATCTTTTCAGAATCTGGTGCAAAACATTGAATTCTGGTGGTACTTCATTGTCCTCTTGCTCATCTTTTCAAGCTTGTTTTGACTTCAACAACTCTTATCGCTTTATATCTACTTCTTTCTGAAATTCGAGGTATCCCGACTCTTTTTTCAGCTTCTCCACAAAAGAAGTCGTCACCTTAACCTTCATGAATAAGGAGATCAAGTGCTCCCAGTTTTGTTCTTCCGTCTCCTCTTTAGTAGCCATTGCTTGAGCGTTTTTGGTTGATTCCATGGTTACCTATTTCACACAATAATTGCAAGTTCGAGAAAATTTCCTAACAAAATTAAGGTTGTGCTTGAAAAAATTTTAGGTTGGTGTTAACTCCTATGTGGTTACATAGTTATTTATTGATTCCCTACGTGCGGGCCCCTACTCTCTCTGTTGATTTAAGTTTGAAGTGTTTAGTGAGCGTAAGAGTTTGAAGTATATGTTCGACCATAATGAGTTGAATATGAGGGAGAGAAAGTGGTTGGAATTTCTCAAGGACTACGATTTTCAGTTAAGTTATCATTCAGGAAGACGAATGTGGTGGCGGATGTTTTGAGTAGGAAGTCATTTTGCATATGTCTGCATTGATGATAAAGGAGTTGGAATTGATCGAGCAGTTTCAAGATATAAGTTTGGTAAGTTGGGCTGAATGAGAAAGCAAACAATGCCGCACAAGATGACTAATAACACAATGCTTATTTGTTTGTTAATTTTATTAACTTTATTTTATAAATATTATTTGCCTCAATTATCCATGGAGTTTAGCACTATATTTATTTATTTTTAAAAGAATATTTATTTATGTATTGATTATCTATGTATCATTTATGATTTTATAAATATTATTTGCATTAATTATCTATGGAGTTTAGCACTATATTTTTTTTAGGAAATATTTATTTATGAGAGATGTTAACTAGTGCCTTTGGAAGCACTCTTTAAAACTTTTAAATGGTAATTTTTTTTTTGAAAATTTGTGTAATCAATGCATTGTAAATTGTAATATTTGACTTTTTTATGGAACTATTCTTTTGGAATCCTTAGAGAGTGCTCCAGAACACGCTAAAAAAATCTTTTATTTATTTATTTATTATCTATGCATCATTTATGATATCGGACATCCAAAACATGTTTATGGTCCATAACCCTATTCAAAACAACACAAAAATATATTATGAAAAGGAGAGAAACAAAAACTTAGGGGACTAGACATCCTGTTCAAAGAAGCAAGATTAGGGACAAGGAGTAGGAAAATCCATCACAAACTAATAAAACTTTATTGTATATATATAATTACATCATTCTAACCATTAAGGTACCATAAACAAATAACCAAAGATGTGTATCCATGTTAATAAAATAAAGAATCTTCAGGAGTCCAACGCAGTATCATATCAGTAAAGTAAACCAGCTTTCTTAAAAGCATCTGTATAGTCTTCAACACATTTTTGTCTCACCTACATCCACAGTGAAATTAACAAAATGATTTATGTAAGATAACCTTTTGCACATGCATATAAAATGTTCAAAGTTTGCAAATTTTGAAGGTTTAATCTAATATTGTTCTACATCATACTGCAAGGATCATCATAATCATAATCCAAGTACATTGTCAAGTAGCATATACCTCTGTGACATGGCTGCCAAAATGGTTTTCAATCTTTGACATTAGCTTCTCATCCCTTTCGTCGCATATCAGGTTAAATACAGCACCTGTTCAATCAAATGAAACAAATGTAAGAAAAAACACAACTAAGCAGAACTAAACATGCTGAAGGAGAGACCCCGATAGAGACTTCAAGGCTGAAGCGCATCGAAGAACTTCATTGAGCAAAATAGCATCAACGTTGGAAAGAGCATCGCTAAAATACTACTATGTGAGAATAATATTTGGCATAAACATGCTATATTTCAACTAAGCAGACAACTTACCCTTGCGCCCAAATCGCCCGGCCCTACCAACCCGATGAAAATACACCTCACAATCAAGCTCAGGTTCACGGCCACGGGTGAACTCAGCAGTGTAATTCAGTGGTAGATCATAGTTGATAACCAAATTAACCTAAACAACAAGATGGAAGATGCATAAAAAACAATTTGATACATGGACAAATAATGGGAACACGAGCAAGAACATCATTCGATATAAGAACACGAGTCAAACCATCTTTGAACTCCTTGACCATCTTGTCACTCTCTTCATGTTCAAGAGCATCTAGTATGGAACTGACCTTATAGCCTAAATCAACAAGAGCTTTACGCAACATTTTCGTACTATTTGTAGTGCGCACAAAGATAATTGTTTTCCCCACATTCTCTCCTATTTTGAATATATAATCTTTAATCACTTTAATCTTAGCAAGTTCATTGGGACAATGCACTTTGTACTGCTTCACTGCATCTAAAAATAGCTCCTCTTTCTTCACAAAAATTTCATTATGCTCTTTCGCCACAATCCTTGTAATGAAATTCTTGACAATGTCGTTTAATGTAGTAGAAAAAAAGAGAACCTGCAAAAACACAAGCCAATCCTTAGTCACCTTCAATCTCTCCGACCTTCAACTCCGTTTATCTTTTCATATGCTTGTATCTTCATATAATTTTCAGCTTTCCATAAGTGGGCGGCCTTTTAGTCTAACAATATTATGACACCCCTTCTCGATTATCCAATCCACTCCATGCACAAATAATAGTCAGTGTAACACAACAGCATCGAGCAGAAAAGATTCAATATTTACAAGTGCACTAATTAAGCAAGAGAATCAACAAACCTGACAGTTTGAACTGAACTTTTGTGTTTTTTCTATTATCCTCAGAGAATCATCTCTGAATCCATCCTGCAACAACAAAGTTTTACAGTTATTAAGTAAATTAAAAAACCATCATATTTAGCAACCAAACCAATGCATGACAAATTCAGTAAATCAAAACTATTCCCTGGACCTAGTATGTACTATATATTTACTTGGAAGTAATTACTAGTTATAGCTTTGCCACCCGTAGAAGTCCTCTCTCACTCGAAGATTTAGTCTCTATGATCGCAAAGGATACCCGATTCACACCAAAAGAACTATAGAAAAAGATATCTAACTATACATCCAATAATACCCAATACAAAATTTACCTTGGCAAACATTTGATCAGCTTCATCAAATACAAGAATCTTCAATTTCGTCATCTCAAGTTTTTTATAAATCATGAAGTTCTTAATTGTGCCAGGCATGCTAATTACCACCTGAGACATAATAGGTGGTCGTTTCGATGGTGGAGTTGAGGTCTTGCCCATGCAAGGAATTGCAAGTTCTGAACTAATGCTTGTGTACTTTCCCATCTTTTGAAGAACTTCGAAGATCTAACACAAAACACAACAATAAACAAAAATCAAATAATTAACTAATTTATTTATCCGAACATGCCCCAAAAGAAAAGCATCAAACCTGAATAGCTAAATATCTAGTGGGACAAATGCATAGAGCTTGAGGAGCATGCAAATTTGGATCAACACGACTAAGCATCCCAAGCACAAAACAAGCGGTTTTGCCAGAACCATTAGATGCTTGTGCGATTAAATCCTTATACGGAGGTTCAAGAATCATTGGCAAGCTTATGGCTTGAATTTTGCCAGGTTTTTGAAACTCCATCTCCAAAAAGAGTCCCTTCAGAAGCTCCTTCGAGAGGGACAGGTCTATGAATGTTGTTGCGGATGTGTACGGAGTGTCGCCGGAGATAACCTGCACCGAAGTAAAAAACCCTAAGGGTCTGTTTGGTTCGAGAGTTTTGGAGGGGAGGGGAGGGGAGATTTTTAATTTGAAGTGTTTGGTTCAATTTTTAGAAGGGGAGGGGAGGGAAGGGGAGGAGAGCAAATCTTTTTAAAATTTGATTGCATTGTCATAATTATCCTTAAATTAATTTCAAATCTCAATATTAACCTTGTAACAACTTTTATTATTATTTATTATTATTAGGTTATCTTAATCTTATAACAATTATTATTATTATTTTGTTACATTTTTTTTAACAACTTTTATTATTATATTATCTATAACTCTTATTTGTTACATCTAAAATCACTTCTACTACTACTTTGTTGATGTCAACGACCTTATTATTATTATTATCTTATTTAATTCAACTTATTATTACTTGTTGATCCTTTTTTTTAATGTTAATTCACCGGTTCATGTCTTGTTGTGGAAAATATATGAGTCAGTTTGAGATAAAATAAGCAGCTTAGATGTGTGTTTGTCATTGGCTGGTCTTCGAAATTGTAAAATCAAGTAGTTTCTTTTATTTAATTAAGTTTAAGGGTAAAACAGTAAAATAATTTTAAAATCCCTCCCCCTCCCCTTACGAACCAAACATATTTTTAATTAAAATATCTCCCCTCCTCTCCCCTCCGTTAAAATCCCTCTCCTCCCCTCCCCTCCTAATTCTCGAACCAAACGGACCATAAGGGTTAATTTCTCGCCAAGATTTTAAAGAGAAAAAGAAAGAAGATCAGTGTCGAACCATTGTGGTCGGGAAACGCTTGCGGAGGCCAAAGGGAGGTTGTGAAGGTGGCTGGCAACGGTTAGGGCGAAAGCAACTTCAAATCAAATATTGAGTTGTTGGCTTAAAAAGAAGGAGAGGTTCTGATAATATATAGCGGGAGTTGGCTTAAAAAGAAAGCAACTTCAAATATTTGATATGAACTGAAATTTTGCACCCAAGATTTTCGGCCTACAAAAAACTAAAAATCTGTTTTTTTGTTATGATAAAAGAATAAAATGCTGGATTGGTGGTATCGTGAGTCCGTTTGTTACATGTTAAAAATAAAAATGATTTTAACTTTAAATAATAAGATTTTAACTTTAAATAATTTAGAGATTAGTTTTTTAGAGATTTTATAAAAAAAAATAAGTATTTATTTTGTGTTTGTTTAGTGTAATAAAAATCATTGTCTTTTATAAATGATTTTGTTTGTTTGGATACAACTATATAAAAAGGTGGTAACTAGATTACTCATAAAAGAATGGTGAGTAATTTAACTCAACCAATGAACATTCAACTTTTTAGGTGGTACCATGAACTATCTTGATCCCACCAATAAATTGTTTATTTTCATTGGTTGGTGGATAAATTATCCACCATTCTTCAAAGGTAATCTAGAAAAAACTATATAAAAAGGATTTTTCGCTACAAAATTAGTTTAATCTTTCGACCTTTATTTAATCTATTTTTTGAGAAGCTACTCTTATAAACTTCTAATTTAAAGAAAAGCTGTTTTTTTTAATTTTTTTAGATTTTGGTTTTTTAAAAAGCTATAATAAACTGATGCAATATTTTTAAAAGTGACGTAGGTTAAAGTTATTTTTTTTCTTAAAAAAAACTATAACTAACCAGCTCTATATTAACTAGATTTTTTTAGGTATTCCAAAACAAAAGTTATCATAAAAATGTCGTATAAAATCCTAAGAGGAGAAAGATGTGGTTTGGCTGGGGGGATGGATTATGTGTTTCAAGTTTTCTTTCTCAAATCATTAGATGTAGTGGTCTTGTTAATGGATATTTTAAGTTAAATTACACCGGAAATCATTTTAGTTACATAATTTGATAATGTTGGTTTTTTTAGTTTTTTCATATCAATTAAGTGAGTTAATTAATTGTAATAAGTTAGTCCTTTAAAAATGTTTAATATGGGACAATAAAATATAGTATTATTGAATAGAAACTTATGTAATCAATTCTTCAAAAATATAAAAAAAATATATTTTTTAACTTAAAACGTTTATTTTTACTCCCTTAACTAATGTCCGAAGATGGTTAGCACGACCCACTCTAAAATTAGAGATCAAAATTTCGTCCTACTCTTTTTCTCACTTTGTTAGTCTATGCAAGTACACTGTTGCAACTAACCCATTTGCGCATATAAAACTAAAACTACACACTCTTGTGAGTAAAAGGAATGCTGAGATTTATAACATCATCTGCGCCCAAATTCTTCCCCTCAAAATCTTTTCACATCACTTCACCCTTTTCATCTCGCTTCTCAGTTCGTTCCATGGCTGACTCTGCTGCCCCTTTCAGCAAAATCCAGATTCAAAGAGATGATAACACAGTGAGTCTCTGCTTCTTTTATTATCATGGTTTGATTTGTTTATTTGTTTTTTAATTAAAGTTTCAATTTTTTTCCATATTAAAGGGATTGTTTTTAGTTTTTGGAAATTGGGTTTTGAATTTCAATTGGGATGGTTGTTATGAGCTTTTGTAGTGAGGTAATGAATAATCATCAGAAAAATTATCTTTGACTTTTTTTAATATTGTTTTTGTAATTGGATTGTAGTGAATTTTAGTTTGAACTTAGGTTATTTCATTCTGATTGATTTGATAGTGATTTAGGATCATCGTTGAATTTGCATGCAGCTTAAATGCAGATTTTACATTGCAGCATAAAGTTTTGATTTAGATCGAATTGATAAGATGTCATTCAATTCAAATTTCTGAGTCATAAGTAGGAGATGAAGTTTTGATTTTTTTTTTTGTGTTTTGAATACTAAAATATGTTTTCTATTTTTTAATTTTAAAAAAGTTGATGGAAGACAAATGTAGTCAATAATTGTGAATTTGTGATAAGTGTTGAAAAATGGCGGTCATGGCGTGGTAGATTTTTTGACAACCGCCATAGCCAATTTGCGAAGGATGCCCACCATGGCGGCGCCATAGACACAATGGTGTGTTTATATCAAGAATATTTGGCCTTTGCCATATTCCGCCATTGACAACAATGATTGTGATAGACAGTAGATGGAGGGCTAGTAGTGAGAATGCATTTTCAGAAACAATGAAAACAATGTTGTGACATTTTCAAATTTGAGTGCTAAATATGTTTTCAAATTTTGTAAAAGAAAATGGTGTGAGAAATATTGGATTTGTGTTATGTTATATTTATTAGTTGAAGTGAAAATGAAAAATCAGAAACATGTGACGTAAGCAGGCATGGTTTCCATGTTTTCTACCTGCAGTGGAACTTCATTGCTGATTTTCTATTATAACATTGTTGTTTTTGTTGATTAGACATTTGATGCGTACGTGATTGGAAAACACGATGCTCCTGGAATTGTAGTGCTCCAGGAGTGGTGGGGTGTGGATTTTGAAATTAAAAATCACGCTGCTATGATTTCTCAACTTGGCCGTGGATTTAAAGCTCTTATCCCAGAGTAAGAAAATGGTGCTACCTAGAAATATTTAATTTTTGTTCTGCAGTGACATATGCTATATTTGGATGATGTGTGATTGGTTTTGCCATTTTCCGCAGTCTGTATAGAGGAAAGGTTGGTCTGGATGTTGCAGAAGCACAGCATTTGTTTGATGGTCTTGATTGGCCAGGTGCTGTGAAGGACATTCATGCTTCAGTTGACTGGCTTAAAGCAAATGGTTCAAAGAAGGTTTGTTTCTGTTGATTTGTTCTTAAGACTAAATATGATTTTTTTTTCCCTTTTAAAGGGTAATTGAGCAACAAACTTAAAACTTAGTAAGTAGGAAGATATATAAAATATCTTATGATATCTAAAATATATCTTACTGCTGTTGTTTACCTAATACATGCTTTGTAATTGTTCTGTGTGTTTGTGCATAGCCAAGAATTATATATTTAGCAGTTTGCGTTCTAGATCATTCTCGTGGTTGCATTGCAGTTTACTATAGACAGTTGTGAGCTTATCGCTGTAATTCTAACTGTATTGAAGTTGTAGGCATAGCAACTGCAAATTGAGAGTTTTATATACTAGTATAAATAGCCTCATGAGCTATTCAGATCAATGCAATGAAAATACAAAAGCAGACTCAGAATTTCAGTGTCTCGAACTTTCTGTTTATAAGTTTCACATTTTCTATAGCTATCCCGTACATTCTCATCAAAATACATTCTGTAATATGGTATAAGTGTCTTCTAGGACTTGACAACCTTCTACAATTCTTTCTCTGAAAATTGATCCCCATTATTTATTTCATTCACTTTTTTCCACTTAAACAACATCAAATTGGTTGAGAAAACCTATTTCCATGGAAAATGTAGAATGAGGATGTGATTTGAGAACAATAACTCCAAAATTTTGTGGTTAAATCTTCAAACACACCACATTTCCTTTCTGAAGAGGATTGTGATCTTAATCGCGTATATTCAACATATTTCGAGTGACAACACCGGACTTCCCATTGTTTGTGTGATTTCTCTCATCCCTCTTAGATTCGATTAAATACTTTCATGGATGCACAACGCCTCTTCAAGGGCTTACTGACCATGTCCAATTATCTACAACGAATAAAAGTTATTATCAGTATTTTGTTCTCTGGTGGAGATCCAGTCTCCTTTTGCGATCATCTCGAAGCTATACTCAATGGCCTACCTAATGAATTTGAAGCCTTGATCACTTTGCTCAGAATCATTGATCTCTGATAATGAAGCTAGTAGGTACTCAAAATAGTGAAAGGATAAAAACTTGACCTTGTTTTATTAACTTATGTGGCTATAGCCTTGCAAGAATAATAGAAAAGTTTAAGCCCACAACTTTCAAACCTACTAATGTGAAGATGTACTAGGAGTCCAATATTAAATTTCTAGAAGATGTAGATTATTCAAATCACTAACAATGTAAAGACTTACTCAAACTATTTGAGTATGACAGTAGACCAGCAACAGCAATACATTTACAGCAATGTTTATAAATGTAGTTTGAAAGTAAGAGTTTATTGACTTAAGGTAATTATTGTCGGTAGAGAGCATGGGTGAATATTAATTTGATTGTTAAGATCCTCAAGTCCTCATAGATTAATGTGCACTCAATCTATTTATTCAATTATTGGTTAATGTTTGGTCAGTTGTCTAAATTTAAAAAACCTAATTTTGTTTAAATTAGAGGTAAACATTGGTTAAAATAAATGTGAACTTATCTTTCATTTTGACAGGCTGGTGTAACTGGATTCTGTATGGGGGGTGCTCTTGCAATTGCAAGCTCTGTCTTGGTTCCGCATGTTGATGCTGTTGTAGCTTTCTATGGAGTTCCTTCTTCTGAACTTGCAGACCCTGCTCAAGCCAAGGCTCCTGTTCAGGCTCACTTTGGAGAGCTGGACAATTTTGTTGGCTTTTCAGATGTTACGGTATGAGAATGTTTGCATTGATCTTTCGAAATTGCATCTTACTTGCAACTAGACCAACATTTATGCATATTCATCTTTTCTTTCAAGCTTCAACAATTTACGTTCATTCCTTTCTTTCATCCATCATTTTATTCTTTCATCTTCTTATAATTCACCCTCCTTCCCAAGCAAAACATACCCTAAGACAATTCCAGTTTCCCGACATGAGCTGTCTCTTAAAAGGGAACGTTCACACATTCGGGGTGGGTTGAGAATGCCCCACCTTGTGTGCCTAGAGTTTTACCACTCAAATAAGCAAAACCTCAATAAGCTTTAACCTTTTTATCATTCCTATAATCCTATTTTCCATTGATCTAAAAATGGAATTAAAAAATAAATGTTCCATTGAAAAGATAAGGTTTTTAAGCTCTTAATATAAATAAGTGCACAATTTCCAAGATTACATTTCTGCATTTCGTTTCATATCTTGCGCTCTTAGACACAAGTTAACATGACACTGAATTTAATTCAGTTGCTTTGTAAATAACAAATCCTCTAACCGTGTTTGGTTTTCTGTTCTCTTGCATCCTAAGTAAACTCTTTGATATTCAAGAAAAATGATGTTTTGAGATTGATTGATGTCTCATGCAGGCTGCCAAGGCTTTGGAGGAGAAGTTGAAGGCATCTGGAATTTCACATGAGGTACACATATACCCTGGCAACAGTCATGCATTCATGAACAGATCTTCAGAAGGAATCAATAGGAGGAAGAACATGGGATTACCTGATGAAGATGAAGCTTCAGTTCAGCTCGCCTGGTCTCGCTTCCAATCGTGGATGACACAGTACTTGTCCAGCTAGGTAATTTATTACTAGCTGAGATATTGTGTAATGCTATGTTCTATCTTAGGATGTACTGTAGTAATGGTTTCATCTAACGATGTACGTGTACTAATTAATGCTTCAACATGGAGTGTACGCAATGATTGAATAAATAAATATTCGGTTGAAACTCTGGTGAACCCGCAATGTAAGTGTTTTAGCTTGAACCTTCAGCATTCACCGTTCGATATGTTTATATTTAACTTGATGGTTAGGATGAATCAGGTCTCCATATATCATCTAAAGAGAGCAACTTTACTCACCTCTTGCATTTCTAAAAGGTCACATGATTTTGGAGTTGTCATTCCGTTAGGAAAACAACTATGTTGTTCGGAGATACTCATTCGGACAACACAAATTGCTTTCCCTTGATTTGTATTTCCTAAGTGACTTTAGGGATTGGAGGTGAGGAAAATTCCTCCTTCATCTAAATAGCAAGTTGAGCCTTATGAATTTATAACCCATTGAAGGTTCTTCTTGTTCTTTCACTTCATGAAGAAAAATGGATGGTTGTCTGAATTGTGATGGTAGCTGGCAGTTTGTGATGTACTTTGGGATTATGGGGAGTTTGTGGTTGTTGTCATGATACCTGAGGATGTGTACATTCTGCATTTTGTGAGTTCTAAGCAATTAATTTCTTCATGGCATAAGAATATTTTGTGTTAACCTTTTCAAGGATCCAGGTCCCAATATGTTATAAAATAACTAGGTCTCAATAGAATCAGAATAAATGCTTACGCACACTAAAAATGTAATTCATACCAACAATAGGCAATTAGGCATTAAATAAAATAATTTCAAATTTTAAAAATAAATGGTTTAAGCAACAAATTTAGGTTTCAACAAGTCAATAATATTATTGCTATTGTTTTTTTTAAGGATATTATTGTTATTGTTATTACTGGTGTTCAGAGGGATACTAATGTATTTTGTCTTTGCACTTTTTTACTATGCTTAATTTTATATAGGAAAAGATATCAATTTTGATAAAATATTTTTGACAAATAAATTAAAAAAAACATTCTTAATAGTTCATAATATTTTTTCTTGTAGTGACGTTGTTCGTAGTTTAATGAAATCTAACTTATTTTAAATTAATAATTTAATTTTTTTTATTGTAGTAGTATTGATCTTATTTTAGTGGGATTTAAATTTTTTAATCAATAATTTAAATAATTGTTGATAGAAGTTGAGTTTCATCATCACTAATTTCCTTTGTTTTAAGTGATTGACGTTGAGGGAGGAACTTTTTCCCTCTACGTTGGGTTTCCTGACTTATATCAAGATAAAGGTAAAAATGTAAAGCGATAAAAATACAAAGTAAAACTCAAAGACCCCACAATGCAAAACAGAAAGGAAAACCTAACCACAATTACAGAAGGAGAAAACATTAAAACATATTTGCATGAATTTTGAAAAGAAACTAAGAAATTAAGAAACTCCAAATGGGAAGGTATGAAATATTTCCTCTTAAACCATTGCGGAAGAAATTGAATCCTCCATGACAAATATTTTGTTTGATTATGTGAAAATTTGTTGTCTATCATAAATTAAAGAGTTTGGGTTTTATCTAAAGAGTTTTGATGCTTATACGTTGGCATTGGTGCCCTAAAGATGGAGGGTATGTATGATGGAGGGTATGTATGTCGATTCTCGAAAAAAAGGAGATCCAGTTGCAATTTAGAGATGGAAAGAAACAGTAACGACACTAACACATTAAGTGTTAAATTCTTAACAGCTGACATGGACAAATTAATTGACGTGTCATTTGTTGATTGGAGAACAACACCTACAGGATGTAGAGGATTGCATCTATGTTTTCTCCAACAAAAAATAATGTCAAAGATTGAACTTTAAATCCCTCTAAAAAAAATTAGTGAGAAAAAAATATTGTTAAAGATTGAGCTTTAAATCCTCTAAAAAAAATATTAATAACAAACGTGAACAAAAAATAATGTTAAAGATTGTACTTTAAATCCTCTAAAAAATATTAGTAACAAACGTGAGAAAAATAATAATGTTAAAGATTGGACTTTAAATACTCTAAAAAAAAGATTAGTAACAAATGTGAACAAAAAATAATGTTAAAGATTGAACTTTAAATCTTCTGGAAAAAAGATTAGTAACAAACGTGAGCAAAATATAATTTAAAAATTGGACTTTAAATCCTCTAAACAAAAATTAGTAACAAACGTGAGCAAAAAATAATGTTAAAGATTGAACTTTAAATCCTCTAAAAAAAGATTAGGACTCAATATTTTAGAAAAAGATTTGTTAGCACTATATTAAATATTAGTAATTATCAATTAGTTTCCAGGAGAAGAACATAATTTGTTGTCATTTGACGAGGTTGAAGGGGATACTCATAACTTATATCAACACGAATTCCTAAACTCAATTGCTCAAGGAAGTATCCCACCACATATTTTAAAGAAAAAAAAAGATGCACCTTTGATGTTGTTGCGAACCATAGATCCTAGATGGAACACAATTGTTATTTCGTGGTTTATTTAAGAATATGTTGGATGTGGAAATCGTAACAGGAAGCAATTCTGTAAAAGGAGCATTCTTGCCCATAGTTAAATTAAAAACAAATTTGAGTTCGGGACTTCCCTTTGTGTTTAGTAGAAAATAGTATCATGTTAGACTAAGTTTTCCTATTACCATAAATAAGTCACAAGGGCATACCATTCTCAATGTCGGAATCTATCTTCGACGACATGTTTTTAAAGATATTCTTTTATCGTAACCATATCAATGTTTGTTTTACATAACATGTCATTTATACATTTATGTTATGATGTTACTAATTATTATTAGAATAAATAATAAATGATCATTATTTTATCTTAATTTTATATGCAAACAAACTAAAATATGTTGAGTTCAAAAATGATTTTGTTATATGCCTTGACAATATTTTATTTATAAATCAATATATCAATAATTTTCATTAATGATTTAAAATTTAAAAATTTTAATCAAAATTATACAAACAAACATAATCAAATAATCACATGCGTTAGCGCAGTAGAAAGAGCGGACAGATTGTAGCGCAGTAAAACTTACACACAAATCCTTATAAACTATTCTTACTGTTAGCCAATTATAGAATAACACGTGTATTACTAATCTATGTCACTAATTGTCCCCTTTAACCTCTTTTACCTCCGTTAATCACATATCAAACTCACAAAAAACTAGCACAAAACAAAAACTCATGTTATTTTTTTATCAGCCGATTTTATGATGTACATCTGTGTTGTTCTCCTCAATACAATGGACAAAGATTGTCAAGTACTTTCATATCCCTTTCCAAAAAAAACCGTATTTCTATATTATTTTATTACTTCCACAAAAAACAAGATTTCCATTTTAATTTATTATTTTATTAATATAAGTTACTCTTCCTTAACCTTTGATCAATTGTAAAAAACGTGAGCAAAAAATAATGGTAAAGATTGAAATTTAAATCCTCTAAACAAAGATTAGTAACAAACGTGAGCAAAAAATAATGTTAAAGATTAGACTTTAAATCCTCTAAAAAAATGTTAGTAATAAACGTGAGCAAAAAATATTATTATAGATTGGATTTTAAATCCTTTAAAAAATATATTAGTAACAAAAGTGAATGCTAAAGATTGGACTTTAACTCCTCTAAAAAAAATTAGTAACAAACGTGAGCAAAAAATAATAATGTTAAATATTGGACTTTAAATACTCTAAAAAAAGATTAGTAACAAACGTGAGCAAAAAATAATGTTAAAGATTGGACTTTAAATCCTGTAAAAAAAAAGATTAGTAACAAACGTGAGCAAAAAATATTATTAAAGATTGGACTTTAAATCCTCTAAAAAATATATTAGTAACAAACGTAAATGTTAAATATTGGACTTTAAATCCTCTAAAAAGAGATTAGTAATAAACGTGAGAAAAAAAACAATAATGTTAAAGATTGGACTTTAAATACTCTAAAAAAAAGATTAGTAACAAACATGAGCAAAAAATAATGTTAAAGTTTGGACTTTAAATCTTTTGAAAAAAAGATTAGTAACAAACGTGAGCAAACAATAATGTTAAAGATTGGACTTTAAATCCTCTAAAAAAAGATTAGTAACAAACGCGAGCAAAAAATAATGTTAAAATTGGACTTTAAATCATCTAAAAAAATATTATTAACAAATGTGAGCAAAATATATTGTTAAAGATTGGACTTTAAATCATCTAAAAAAAATATTAGGACTCAAAATATTGTAGAAAATGATTTGTTAGCACTATATTAAACATTAAATATTAATAAGTAGGGTTCTCACTATACTTAATCCATAATAAGTAGGGTTCTCTCTCAACCTCTGCATCAGAATTCATAATTAACTTGTAAGTTTATTTTCTTTTTCTTTCGTGTTACAACTAATCGTTGATTAATTTTATGGATTATTTGACTTTGCTGGTTTATAAGTGATTATCATTCAAATTGTTTACGATTAATTTCAAGGATTATTTGCCTTTATTGGTTTATAATTGCTTATACAAACTATGATAGCGTGGCTTCTTTTTTTTTATATAAAGAGAACCGTGGTTTTTTTTTAATTATTAAATAAATCATTATTTTGTTTAAAGCAATGTTTCTTTTACATAACATGTTGAGTTCATAAATAATTAGAATAAACAATAAAAGATCATTATTTTATCTTTATTTTATATGTAGGCAAACTAAAATATGTTGAGTTCGTAAATAATTTTGTTATATGCCTTGACAATATTTTGTTTATAAATTAATATATCAATAATTACCATTATTATTTTAAAATTTAATCAAAATTGTACAAACAAATATAATAAAATAATTAATCACATGCCTTAGCGCAATAGAAAGAGCGGACAAACATGTAATAAATCATTCTCTTGCCCGTCTTACGACCGCTAGTGTGTGTGTCTATATATATATATATATTCATTTTGCATTTGTTACATTTTTTTAATATTTAAATTTATTCTTATCTTTTTTTTATAAGGTTAGGCATCGGGGGGAAACTGAAGCATCACAACTAGGTTGGCACCCAACAGAGATCCCCCTTTCTCTACCGCCTTTCCAATACGTAATATTATTAAAAGAAGGGAAAAATATTTACAAGAGGGGGGACTAGGTCAAAACCCTCAAAAGAAATAACAGAAAGCTAACAAAAGAGAAACATAAATGTCTAAGGGAAACGATAATTAGGCAAACTATTTCTGTCCCAAGCAAAATTAGCCGACAAAGAAAGAGGCATAGTGGTATACCAAATAGTACCCGTCAGAGCATGACCCAAAGAAGCAAGCTCATCAGCACAACAATTTCCTTCCCGAAAGATATGAGAACAAATCAAAAGTTGTCTCCGCAATAAATAGGAAGTGCTTGCATAGTATCTGGACCCAAAACTGGCTAAAGATTAGGAATCATAGGGTCTCTTTTATTTACACAAAGATGAGTAACATTAATATTTCTCCATAACCAATTAGCAATAGAATCATGAGGCTCCGTCGGTTCTAAAATAAAAATCAAGGAAGGTTTATTCATATGACACATATCAGAAAAAGCAATTCGAGAATCATTATTACCAATTCACCGAATGTTGCATAAAATAATATTCACTGAGAAGGTGGAAGAGGACCCAAGGAACGGGTTTGATTGTTACATCTTGTTCCCTTTCTTTTTTTTGCGACTTCGAAACAACCAGCATAAAAGGTGTGTCATTCTCGGAAGCCTTGGCCAACCAATTATTCATAAAATCCACTTCTTTCTGTAATGTAGGATCAACATGTGCGTCAGGGGAAGCAACAATTCTACCGACATCTAAAGATTTATCTGTGACTGGGGATAAAATAAGTTGAAGTTCTTCCCCAAGGTCATTTCTAACCACATCATTTGTAACATTAATGTATTGCAAAGTAATAGAAGGTTCATCACATGTTATCAAATTTTCCTGAGGAGATGTTTCTGTCGGCATGGAACATTGGTGCGCCATATCATCATCTAAGGTGTGAGCTGCGACATCCTTAGCTTGCAAAGTGGCTTCCAAAGCTATGATAGCCTCGGTTGAGGTGTTGTTTTGCACGGGCACTTCCTTGGCAAGGGCTTGTTGTTGCGGTTGAGGAGAAACAGTTGGCTCAAGTTGCATCTCCACTACTATGGGTATTGGGACTTGCTTCCGATCCTGAAAATCCGCAGAAGAACCTATACCAGAAGCGTTGTCCTTAAGAGGTACCCACTCTAGCCTTTTTGGTGGTACTTGCTTCTTGCCCTGAACGACCTTTTCCTTGACTACGTTAATGTCGTTGTCCTTCCGAGGATAAAGCCACCGACAAGCGGAAACATCATGACCTATGTTTAGACAATGAGTACAAAAATACGGCATACATTCATAGGTCACCTCCACGGTAAAAGTATAACCCTCCCTTTCCACCTCAATTTCATGGAAATTCTTGCGAGTAAAATCCATGTCCACTAGTATTCTGGCATAATGGCCAAAAATGCGCTTGGACGTCGCATTATCAATAAGGAGTGGGATGCCTACATCACTTGCGATTTAATGGAGAGTACGTTCCATCCAATACTCATGAGGTAGCTCCAACAATCGAACCCACACTTGAGCATGAGTATTACGTTGTGTGTGAATATTGAAATCTTTAGTCCATTCAAACAGACGTAATACACCCGGCTTCAAGTTCACTGTTCCCATCACCCAAACAGAGCGTTCAGCCTCGGAATCAAATGAGAATTCATAGTATCCACTTCCTAACAATAGCATGGTCCAGGTCTGTGTTGTCGTCGTCTTCCATTGCTTCTGAAGTTTCAGTTGTATGTCTCTTGTCAAATATGTTTTGTCGCCCTTGTTCAGAACAAGACGACCACGCAGGTGTCGCTTGCAAAATTCTATTCCCTTTTCATATACTTCTTGCGATATTATGATGCTTACTTTTTCTCCTCTAATGGACGGATGAGGCAAGTTCTCATTAGAGGAGACAGAATGCGGTGCCTTCAAAACCTGTGCAAAAGAAATAGCGGCTGATGGCATTGTTGGGGGAGGAGGGCGCACCCTCGCACCTGGTGCAGGGACCACCGTGGAGGAAAGCTCATCCTGCTAATCGAAAGTCATGGCAGCAGCTGAACCGGAATCAGAAGAAAGTGATGGTGGAAAATTGGTGAAGAAAAAGAGAGAAGAGGAACAACACAAAAGTGAATCATGTAATATAAAGTGAGTACTGATGTGAATTCAATGTAAATTAGCACAACGTGAGTCTACCAAATTAGCAAGGAAAGGCAATCAAGCCTTTGATGGTGAATCCAAA
>Ga0228710_1000738_pt1 | contig 44743 bp, 19 predicted proteins | sample MedpolnodulmetaG_FD_177995 | JGI IMG/M metagenome (GOLD analysis project Ga0228710, IMG submission 177995) | Root nodule microbial communities from Medicago polymorpha collected in Santa Monica, California, United States - pink nodules | ecosystem: Host-associated > Plants > Roots > Nodule... | reverse complement strand
TACAAAACCTTATGAGTCAATTTGCAGTTTGGAGATGAACATAAACCATTCAGGAACTTAGTACAGACAGCAATTTTTGAGGGATCATGAATGTAAGGACACTTCCCTCCATCCTTGTTACATTTCCCAAATCTTGTGAAAAACTGACAGTACTTCTGCTTACGAGCCAACCGCTGTCTGGCAGTGTGCAAGCTCCATCTAACTTTTTCAATTGCCAATTTCCGAGTTCGTTTCTTTGGGTCTCTGATAAGTTGGTTTCCGTTGCCAATTCGAACATATCTGCAAATATATTGACAATAACTCGAATAATCTTTGCAAGGATCAATTGAACTGAAAGACGTGTGTGTGTGTGTGTGTGCGCGCGTCTGTGTGTGTGAGTGTAATCTCCTCTAATTCACCTACTTTCTGCATAGGGACTGGTTATAGAAGACTATCGACGATGTCATCAATGAAATTTGACCCAATCATAAAAGATATTAAACTCAATGAAAAAGAACAATGTACTTACTCATCATTTCCTATCACTAATCTCCTTGGAATGTAACCTCTTCTGGAAACCAAACTTGTATCGATTGAGGCAGAGGACAGGGATTCATCATCTACAAAGAAAATTATGCGAAACTTTGTAAGATCAATAACTTGCTTCAAAAAATAAGTCAAAACAAGTCAAACTTGCTTGGAAAAAGAGAGAAAAACAAGTCAAAACAATATAAAATCAGAAAAAGGGCAGGCAGAAAATAAATTAATGACCATAAAGGCAATACTAATATCCCCAGCATTGCAGCAAAAGGAAGGAACTTAATTAGTTTAATTGAACGTTACAGTATTACAACCTCCCCTTGAAAAAACATAGAATCAAACAACATCATGCGAACAAATTTTTGTGGAGTATCGTATACAAAATCAGCTGTAAGAAAAATTGTGAAGTTTCCAACTTCCATGAATGATGGATCTACAGTTTATTCCTGCACCTTAACCATCATCATACTCATTTACACACAGACTCAATTCAAAAAATTTATTGATCACTCAACTAACAAACCCTTTACGGAGGAGTCAATAGCAGCCGTGTTTTTATAGTTTGATCAGAGCCATTGTGACATAAAATGCTAAGAAATGTAAAAATCCAATTCACCTGAAATCCTCTGAAGTGTCCGCCTGGAAGGATCCATTCTGTATCGAACTGTACCAACCCGAAATATACGTTCTCCTACACAATTAACCGCTACTTCCAAAGTCAGAGTAACACAATGGTAGCTAATAGCATAAAGATGTCTTTTTTTATATAAGCAAGCATAAAGATGTTTTAATAATAATAGCAAAAAAGAAAAGGCAGGCTTGATATGACAAAAGCTCTGGAAAGAATTCTTCCTACTCTTTGTTTGAGGACCAACACAAGCTGGGTCTTTCTTCTCTCTCTTCTTCTTCTCAACTGCAGCAACAGCAAGTGTGGCTTCCTAAAATGATAATGAGAAATTAAAAGAATAATTGTTAATAACTTACAAAAGGAAACTTCATGGAAAAGCATCATAGTATCAAAATACAGACTAACCTCATTAGCTTTCTTTGAGTGCTTCTCGATAGATTTTGACCACTTTAAACTAGACCCACCAATGCCTAAAACTTTGGATTTCCAAAGAGAAAACCCACGGGTCGACCTGGTGTATACAGTATCCCTCTTTCTCAACAGAAGCAATTTCTTGCTGAAAGACAAACATCAATTAACAATTGCAATTGAATATCATTGAGGAACACAACCAAATTAAAGAGCGGAAAACATGGAGGAAGCAGTAACATATGCATAAGTACCCGACTGCAGATAAGGAACAACTATTGAAGCTTGAAGCAGAATTATGAATGAAGCTTCTTAAATATGTTGTTCTTTTCCATGGAGACAAGAGTGGTAAAACCTTCTGATAATGCCTAGAGTCCCTGTCATTTCCAGAAGAATTTTTGCTACCAAGTGTCCACACTAATGAGGCTCTTGAAGATTTGCTCGAAATACCAGCTACTGCAAATGCAATCCACAGTTAAGTCTTTCTTCATTCACAGATAATGTGAAAAGAAGTTTAAATGAAACAGCACCGGTGTTCCAGAATCCTCAGCAAATGTGAGCTAAAATTCAATGGTTAATAATAACACACAAGTTGCAACATTAACAAAATCACTCCAACACTCGTGCAAAATATACAAAGTCTCCAGGGTTATCAATCATCAATTGTGCATTTCAGATGGAAAAAGACACAGATCTCATTTAGGAGAGCGATTTAATTCTGCACTGTGATTCACATCCATTCCCACTGCTATTGCGTTGGAAGGTTCTAAGGTAAAGCCACATTGCCCCCCCCCCCTCCTCTTGACTTAAGCTTAAGTCATTTCCCATACATATATATGGCATCAAAGAATTTTGAAAACTCAACATTCCCAACCATTCATTGATATTTGTAGTAAACTTTTGTCTCCTTCACCTTTACAAGCTCAAGCCCATCCACTGCCAACATTGATTCGGGTCATTCCTAGAATTAACAGCATCCCATGGCCTAGTTTAGTTTCTTCTAAAAAAAAAAAAACAGCATCTCCTGCTACCAGTGTTGTCAATGATGGACTACGTGGCCAGCCAAAAATCTGCCATATAAACATGGCATAGCGGGCCATGGCGGATATCATAGGTATTGTGGCTTATGGAGGCTGACACAATCTTCCATGCTATAACACCGCCATGGTGGAAATTTGACAACAATGCCACCTACTCAACCGTACAGTCTCTTCCTAGACTACTGTTCATCTTCTGTCCGCATACCTTTCTCAAACTAGCAGGTCTCATTCTGTGTTTTCTTCCCTCTGTTCTTCTACTCAAGGCCCTGCTGTTCTTTATTTAGACAATAATTATGGATGTTTAAAACTGGGATAATTTCCTATCATAGAGCATACAAAGACATCATAAATTATGGGGTTCAATATACTTTTAGTCCCATAAGATACTCTTCTATGTTCAGTCCATCACTTTGTGATGTTGGTGAAAATTTTCAATGATGTTTGTTTAGCCCCTAAATTCACTAAATGGACTAAAAATAGATGAATTTTTTTGCAAGAACTAAACTAGATAGGCAACAAAAAAGTGCATTTAACCCTAAATTATATATCTCGGGTAATTTTTGGTATCAAGGTCATCCAACTCGACAGTGTACAAAGTTTTTGGGGCCAGTCACTCTAAACCGCAATCCAGGATGGATAACTAAAGTAGTCACTCACGTCACAGAAATAAACAAATAAAGAAAATATAAAAAAGGAAGCATTTAAGAGAAACATATTAATTTGAAAAGCTTGTATTTTTTATTTTTTAACGGAAAAATATTATATTAAAAACCAATGAGAGGAACAAAAAAAAACCAAGCCTTTCCTCTCAAAAAAAACAACAACCAAACCTTATTCCACTAAGTGGGGTCGGCTACATGAATCAAACGACACCAGTGTTCTATCAAAAACCATGTCTTTCTCCTACTTATTAATTTCTAGATCCTTCTTAATAGTTTCTCTTATAAGTTTTCTAGGTCTTCCCCTACCTCTAGTAATTTGACTCCCATCCATCTGATCTCCTCTCCTTCCTACCGAATCCACAGGTCTTCTCTCTACATGCCAAAACCACTTTAGTCTAGTTTCTACCATCTTTTCTACTACAGGTGCTACCCAAAATCTCTAATGTTGTCATTTCTAATTCTATCCCGTCTAGTCTTACCATTAAACAAAATATCTCAACAATACTGATATTTATTGTATTTGAAAGAACATTAGATATCTGAGTATGCATTAATATGAAAAAAGATATGAACATCATACATAAACAATACAAGCATGTCTAGCAAGTAGCATAGACGGCAATGAAAACAGCAGTTTACTCTTGACAAATAAACCACATTATTCAACAAAATATATCTACTGGAGCTTTAGTTACGGAGAAGCATGCTAACTTTAAGTAACATACTTTTCCAATCCTGATGAAACTCAGCATTGCAATCATGTGAATATTGCTTGAAGAGATAAATTAAGCAACATAATAAGTTCTTTATCCATACCTTTATGCGACCGCCTCTTGGAAAACCTCCTATTGCGAAGTACTTTACTATCCCCGTGGCCGTCAGAATTCACAACGTTATTGGGAGTTGCAACTGTCTGGTTGACATGGTTTTCAAATGCAGTCCTAACCAATTGATTTTTTCTCTTCTTGTAATAGCTATCAGGGATGGCCGTTTGGCCTTTGTCATCAGTAGAGACAATAATATCAGAAGAAGTCGAAGTTGCAACCAATTGATTTGTTTTAGGCTTTATATAAACTATTCTTTTTGAGTTCAAAGAAGAATTATATCCAACATTTGCTTCATCTTGACACTCCCCATTGCTAGATGGAGCAGTTTGATTTTCAGGAGTTTCATATTGTTTTAGTATATCTTCAGAGCAGGCTGGTGCATCATTAGTTTCAATAAACTTCCCAAGATCAGATGCATTTTCACAGAAGCCACTGGAAGGAGGTTCTAGCAACAGGGAAGATATATTTTCCTCTGATTTGGTGTCAATATGTAGAGGAGATGTTCTCTGCAGAAGAGTATTTGACACGAATGTTTTGGAATAGATTGGCTGATCTATCAAAACAGCTCTATTTTCAGGTTTGGTGCCCTTAGGTGTTTCACCTAAGCCCAAAGATGGTGGGTTGATAGAGATTTGAGGTATAGCAGAAACTGGAGTAGGTCTCCTCAAGAGACTTGAAGAGGAGATTTGAGGTATGGCAGCAACTGGAGTAGGATTCCTAACAAGACTGTTACCTTTACGAATGTAAGAAGTATTTGGAAAATTCTTCTTTTCGAGAATTTGCCTTTTAGGAGGAACTATTCCTGCTGAAAGTTTGACTCTAGGTAGAGAAGCTGGAGAATTACTAGTATCTGTCCGATGCCAAGTTCGAGATTTTAAGGCATTGATTGAAGAGGCAGGAGTCTTTATCTTCGACTTCGGAAAGGGAAAAGAATAACCCTTGAAAGCTTTAGGGATGACACCGCCTGGCGGATTTTTGCTTCCATTTAATTCAGAACAAGATGAATTTAGACCCAGAGGTGTAACTTTGGAATGAGCTTGGGCTGGTTCTGGCGTTATATTCCTTGGTACTGGGTCACTACATCCAATTGCATGATCTGACTTCCTAATTTTTTCAGTATGCTGTTTTGATGAAGTAAAAGCATCTGAGTCAGAACCATGTTTGACCATAGATACACTATTCGGATTTTCTTCATCCCCGCAAATGTTTTCATCATCATCGGTTGCTGTAAACTCGGTAATCATTCTATCTGGCAAGTCAGATGTCACCCCTTGAGAATACATATCCGATAAAGCATAAGGCAAATCCTCAATCAATTCATTATTTGAATTACTGATAGTGACTCCATTACCATCGGCAGGGCAAGACACAAGGTTCTCCTGAGCTAGTGAGTGACCCTTCTTATCGAGATCATTAGATGGCATATCAGCCCTTGGAGACCTTTGCACAACATCTCTATAACGGTAATTGGTTTCAGCAGCCTGTGAATCTATCTTTTCTCCCGCGATATTACTTATATGCTCAATTGGAGTAGCATTGTCATTCTGCTCACAACCAAACACTGAAAACTGAACATTTGGAATGGCCAAGTCCTCACATTGTGTAGAGACCATATCCGAGTGCTTCAATTCCAAATGCTCAGAACTCTTGGTTTCCCTATTTGCATCCGTAGACTCAGATGATCCTCCGGTGAAAATGCAGTCAGACAATTTAGCAGTATCACCTGAATAAGGTATCGACTGCGCATTAGACTTAATACTCATACCCATGCTTGACGATGCAACGTCGTCTTTCTTATGTTCTTGGTTATCACTGAAACAGATAGGAACTTCTGCATTAGATGTGGCAGCCACAACTGAATCACTAAATTCAGATTGAAATTCAGTTAAATTTGGGAGACTAGCAGTGACTTTTTTCCTCTTAGGAACTGGTGAAACCTTATTTTCATCATCACTGTCATTATTTGCAAAACAAAATTCAGCCTCTGAAAAAGCTCTTTTCCCATGTAACGCTGTGTCCCCAACCTGGTTGGATAGTGAGTAAAAATCCAGGCTTTGAATAGAATGATCTAAGCCATCTGAAGAACATGGATCCTTCGATAAAATTCTTGAGCCTCTATCAGCATCATTTGAATGGCTAACTGAAGGAAGAGATATCTCATCCAAATTCAAAGTCAAACCATTTAAACCGGTCTTAACATCTTTCTTTTCTATCTTACTTGTATCCCTTACATCGAATCCAAGTGAAATATTAGAATTTGGAAATGTTATATCTATGTCACAATTCTCAGCAGATATGGGGACTTCACCAGGGGACACCTGCTTTTCAGCATCCTTCATGATACCAAATTGGTGAACAGTGATACTCTCTTCCAAACTAGACGATCCAACATCATAACCGTGCATCAGTACACTCGTATTTTGTAGGCAATCTTGACCATCCTGAATCCTAGTATCTCCTAAACTCGAAAAAGCAACCATTCCACTGCTTGGCAGGGGGATGGCTGTATCTGAATTTTCATCCGAAGTAGAACACCGATTGAACACACGAACCATCTTTTCACAATAAGCCTCTCCATCAATGTCATTATTCCCACTGTTAGTAGTTTCCTTTCCTGAACTTGTAGGATCACTGGAATTGAGGACGCAAACACTGTCATCAGCAGAATTATATGTATTTATAATATCTGCAGAAATGACATTGTTATTCATTTCATTCCCTACATCTACAAGATTACTATTCCCTGAACATCCTACATCTAAATGTTTCCCAGGCGATAGAGATACTTCACTCTGACATAATTGCTTGTTCCCACAATCTAATTGGTTGATTTCAGAAGTACTTCCATTTAATAACTTAGTAGCCTTGTCAATATGTGTCACACTAACCAAGTCAGGAACAGAATTACACACATCTAAACAATCAGAACCACTAATTCTATCTACAATACTAGAAACACAAGATGGCGTATTTGAAATACTTCCACCTCTTTCAAACCTGGATTCTTTCCCAATATCAGAAGCTTCGTCGTTCTTATATTCTTGTGACCTGCATTCTGGCCCCAAATTCGGCATGGACAACCCCTCGTTTTTATCTTCAGCCAATGCATTCCCTTGATCGTCTGGCACAGACACCTTATCAACAGCATTGATTTTCTCCTCCAAACAAGTTCCCGTTTTGACATTTTCAGAGGCAGCATTGGACCCACTATCTGCTACCACAGTTTCACCAACAGCATTGGCAACCAAAGGTGGAGCCGACACGCCCGAACTATTAGGCTTTGCAGAACCTTTCTTCACCACTCTCTTAATACTTTTCTTCTTCTTGACAACCTTAGAGGCCAATTTACGTGGACCAGTACCGCTAGCTTCAGCAGAAACTCCCACCTCATTTTTCCCATGCGAATTACAACCATCACCTACATTCTTCCCCAAAGTATTCTTATTAGCATTCAAATTTTCACCACCAGAAACAGCTTTCTTCTTCTTCACAACCTTGGATGCCAACTTACGAGTATGAGTACCACTGGCTTCAACAGAAATTAACCCCTCTCTTTTCTCATTAGGATTACAATCATCACCTACATTCTTCTGTGAAGTATCATTATCATTATCATTCATAGTTTGAACAACAGAAGGCAGTTTACCAGAAACAGAACCCGCATCAACACCAGAAGTTGAAGGCGCTGCTGTAACAATATGCTTAGCAACAAAAACATTTGATTCAAACGAAATATCAACTTCAACTTCAACAGGACTCCCTTTTTTCCTCTCTTCACCTTTCATGTACCCTCTTCCATGTTGATCTTTACCATTACCCCTGAAGAAATTACCATTAGAATCATTAACATAACGTGACTGTTCAACATCACGGTTCCTATGATTTGGTTTCGCATTTTGAATCCTAAGTAAAGCACTCTTCTTTTGAATCTGTTTTTTCGGCGGTGTTCTACTAAATTCACGACCCTGATTATGATGATTAAACTCTCTGCTATTCCCTCTACTACCACTATTACTACCATTACTATACCTAACCGTTTCAGAATCACGATAATCACGATTCACAGATGCACTTAATTCATCCTTCACCGATTCAAAAGGTGAATGAGACGGTGATGAATTGTGTACTTTTCTTTCATTCAACCACCTTCTGTTGTCAATTCTGCTGGAATCGATTCTGGTTGAATCGATTCTGTTGGAAACATCGTCACGTTCTGGATAAGGATGATTCGATGTGGAGGCGGTGGTGGTTAATTGACGGTGGTGGTGGTGGTGGTAATTGGCGTTGTCGGTGTAAAGGAAGGTTTCCCTAGGGTTAGGGTTTGATACAGATTCGTATCGGAGAGGAGGGGGAGGAGGAGGAGGAGGGTGGTGATGGTGGTGGTGATGAGAATCGCGGCGGAAGCGATCGTCGGGATTAGGGTTAGGGTTCCAGGCGGGTTGAGGGGGGATACGGCGGTGTTCGAGGGGGTAAAAATGGAATTGAGGAGATTGGTGAAAGGGGGGTGGAGGAGGAAGAGAAGAGCGATAAGGGAGAGGTTGAGGAGGAGGAGGAGGAAGAGAAGGTGGTGGAGGAAGGTGGTGAATCGGAGGAGCGTATCTTGTACGGTGGTCTTGATGGTGGAGGAGGTGGTGATCCATGGCGGCGATTGGATGAGATTTTTTGTTGTGATTGTGGTTTGAATTGAATTTGAAGTTACGTAGTTTATTTATTTAATTTAATTTAATTTAATTGTATTATTTAGTTGTATGATTGAAATTGAATGTATTTGGATTGAGTTTGAGTGGGTAGGCTTGGGACAACAGCACACAGGTCAGGTTTTGTCTCACACGCAACGCAACGCAACTAATTTAACTCTGTTGTGTTCGTTGCTTGACAGACATAACAATCACTCATCATCTCTCTCTTTTTACTCTTTTTGTACCTTTTTTACATGTTTTTTTTTTACAAAAATTAATCATGTTCATTCCTTCAAATTGACAAAGTACATCAATACAATGTAAATTCGATAAAAACAAAGATGATGAATCAGCAAACAAACTCACAACATCCATGTTAATAGTATACAACGACAAAGTACAAAAACCTATGCATATGATTATATTCAAGTTTTCGGAATACCTATGTTTCTGAATCTGCAACGTGGACGACGTCAAAGTTATTGATTAGATTTGTAATAACTTGAAGTTGATCTGACAATTTGAATCGAACAAATACCTGAACAAAAAAAAACAAACAACGCTGCACAAAGACGGTAAACAAACCAATGTCGCACTAAGACGACAAAATCACAAAATAAAAAACAAAATAAGTATGAAAATCACCTATTTCAATAGAAGCAGAAAAGAAAAATGAGTTAGAGAGGTGATTTTGGGTCAAAAATTGACCATAAATCACCTCTTTGATAAATGAAGGAGACGAAACTATAATTTTGACGACGACTCACAAAAATATAGACCTTTTCTACAAGTTTTTTCTACTATTTTTTTTTAGAATCTAATTATTATGTTTAGTCAATTTACAATTATTTAGTATATGCAATTGCAATCAAAAATTACTGCCTCAATTAATAAATTTCAATCATATTTATTCATTCTACTAAAAAAAATCATATTTATTAATTGACGGAACAACATTTTATAAGATGTTTGTGTAAAATAACTTTACATTGTCATTATATAATCGAGAATGCTAACCAATACCCCTAGGACAATGGTTAAACAACTAAAACAAAATCAATGCTCCTAGGGCACCGCCGGGTGGGCATAGGATCGATTCCGGTTCAAGTCCAAACCCCAAATCCGAGTCAACCCACGAGTGGAAAATAATAACCCTATTGCACCTGAAATTCAAATTGGGTTATTCGGGTTCCGGTTTGGTTCGGTTCAGTTTATCAAGTGGTGTCACCTTAGAAAAATCCAAAACAAAGAAACCGTAGCAAAACACAATAAATGGAAAAATGAAGAGAAATGAAAAGAAAAAACTCAAATAACAAAAATCCAAAATTTACGCAGAGAAAATAAGAAATAGATCTAGATCATTCCTTTTCCAAATACAATTTGTGTTCTTCTCTCTGCAATGCAAATCCAATTCGTGTCACTTACCACGATTGTGTTTGTTTACCATGAAACCAATTAGAGTATTTCCTTTCTAAGCCAGATATTAATTGACATTAGTTTCCAACCATTTTTATTTCAACCTGCAGACACTATAATCATATGTGTTGTTAGATTTGGGTGAACAGTAACAACATGATGAACCTTCGATTTGTAGTTGTGGTTATTCTGTTTTCCAGTTCTATCGTGACACAAATCAACGGTGAAGGGAGATAATATAGAGGAAAGAGAGAAGGATGGACACATAGTTATAGAGAGGAAGGCGATGAAAGCGGTGACGATGAGATTTGAAACCATGGTGAAAAAGGTTTGAGTAGAAGTTGATGGTTGGTTGGATTGGTTGATGAGAGAGAGAGAGAGAGAGAGAGAGAGAGAGAGAGGAATGGGATGAGATATGACTGCAGAGATGAGAAGAGAATGAAAAATTAGGGTTAAGGTGAATCTAGAAAATTTGGGCCAGGTTAAAAAAAACAGCTTTTTTTTATTTGTTTTGGCCTAGTGGAAAACAAGTTTGAAAAACTACTAATCAGAATATTTTTTTTGAAGGAACTAATAAGAATAATAAATAATAGTAGTAAATATTAAATAATAATAACGATGATAATGCTTTGATCGGGTTGGTCAGGTTAGTTTGAGTTTCGACGAACCCAAAATAACTACCCGAAGCGAATAGACCCACAATAACCCGTAAAGTTCGCCCAACTAACCTGTGGCACGTATTAGCTCGAGCCGAACGTGTGAAATTGCATCGGGTTGGTCGGGTAAATTCGGGTCGACCCATATTTGCCCACCCCTATACACCGGTTAACAAGACCCTTGTATAATAGTTATTTTTTTTGTAATGGAAAGTTTAGGTTGGTTGAACTTCAAGAATTACTGGGTCAAGCCATCAAGGTTGTCCTCAAAGTTTAAAGAGCGTTTAGAGATCACCATCCACCAAGTATATCCCATATCGATTATAAAAGTTAACTCACACCTATCAAATAGGTCTTCACATGGACTACATGTATTTTATTGTTTTTTTTAAGATTTTAATGGCAAATGTTGATGTTTTAATTGTTGATTAATTATTTTCTTCTTGTCATGTCAAGACTTAAACTCTGAAACTCCAACTGTTTAACTCTTTATTCGAATCAGTTGAGCAAACCTACACTCATTGACTACATGTATTAAATCCACGATTTTGCATATGAGCCAATTCGTTGCCAAATAAATCATCATTCATATGTAATTAAGTATAACTTTGTATTTTGAATTCTACTGAACACGCAATTTCTAATATTTTTTCTATATATATATATATATATATATATATATATATATAACTATTTTTTTTGACATTTTTTAAAAATAAATCAACAATTTACCCTTTAATTTAAATTATCATTATATCTTCAATTTAGTCTCTACATTATATAAATTTGTCTTTTTTTTTTATTAAAATTGTATGGACTAATTGACGGATTTTACGGCATCACATATAAACAAACAAAATAAAATAATTTTTAAAACTAATACATTAAGTTTAATCTATAACCAAAACAATTCACAAAAATTTTAATAGTGTCAAGGGCGTGCAAGCATTTCAACTTTTATTGATAAGAAATAATAAAATGGTAAAAAAGATAATTAAATTAAAGGTTAAACGGAAAGAAAAATATTATACCTTATACCAAAACACAATTATTATTTTTGTTCTCGTGAGCTTAGATAAATTGGTATGGATAATGCATAAAATATGCAAGGCCCAGGGTTCAAACCCCAGCCACCACAAAAAACACAATTATTTTTAGGAAAAAAACATAAGTGCATTTTGTATGATTCTTAACTGAACTACTCATGATTTTTTCAAATCCACAATTTTTTCAGAGTTTGTTATATTCACAAAAAATATATTTTTAGTTAAGAATCATACGAAAAATACCTAAGTTTGTCCTTATTGTGGATTATTCCTCTTTTATTGGAATTTAACTAATTTTTATTGATAATTTAAATAATATTTTAAAAATAATAAAATAGTTTAAACGGTAGGTAAAAATAAAAAGGTGTCCCCGTGAGCATAGCTCAGTTGACAGGGACATGCATTATTATATGCAGGGGCCGAGATTTGAACACCAGACACCCCACTTATTCACCTTGAAAAAAAGTGAATTCTAGCCACTAGACTACTTGACAAAAAAAAAGGTGCACATTATATAAAGTTGGAATACAATGTGACCAAACGTGCATATTGCGTAAAAAAAAGCGTGACAACCATTCTCATTTTTCTTCACTTGTGAGTATTGATTGTACGAAAAGATGCAATGGAGTAACATGAACAATAATACCAACAAACGACAGATTGTGATGCAATATATTTAAAGTCGGTGCGACATAAACAATCATATTCATTGAGTATAATGGTTTAAAAAGAGTAATCACAATTGTATTTATCTTAAAATGTATACTTTAAGACTACTTTGTCTTGTATTTCTAAGATAAATTTTCTATTTGTATATTCCTTAAACAACATCCATGACAAATTTTCTAAGTTATATTACAATATCGTGTAAAAAAAAGTTAATATTATGATATTGTGCCCAAAAAAAATGTTATATTATGATATTGAGAAATGTCATTATCTGGCTGTTTCGATTTTAATTATTGATGGAAATCTTAAAAAATAATTGACAATGAACTCTTGTATTGAAGTCCATTTCTAAAGAATCAGCCGTCCAAAAACTGTAGAAGAAGTTGACATTAGCTTATTGAAATGCATGTGGGCAAACAATTAAAATAATCTACTTTATGTTCTAAGATTCAACTTTTTCATCCTTTATTTTTGTCACTGCAATGCAACACATTATAACACAATCAAGTTGAGATCAATAGATTATATAGATTACAAATTACAAGGCATGGTTTCCAAGATGAAGGGAAGGAGGAGGGAACAAACAAACAACCTCTCATCCTAACCTATCAATGAATTTCCATAGAAAATACCTAATTATGATAATCGAACAGGTGACACTATATAAATATATCGGTTTTCCACATGTACTTTTCATTGGATGCAATCTTATTCGAGAGATCGTCCAATTCCACATGTGTACACCTCTATTATTGGTTTTCTACAAGTTCCTTCCATCGGAGGTAATCTTGTAAATATTTTCACCTCTTTCAGCATGGATTCGAACTTTGCTTCGTCACAGTGTAGCGGACTAGCCAATCTTGCTAGACTCAAGCCCCACAGTACAATATACATATACATACAACACATGTACAAAAGATTTGGATAAAGTAAATATAGTTTCTTCTAGCATTATGCTAGGAGTTTACTCAATCAAAGCTAGATGAACGACTCCACCTGCCTCTCAAGTAGTCCTCCAAAGAGACATTTTGCTCAACACTGAACAAAGAGAGTGTGTCATCATCCACATCAAGCAATGCAAGATTAAGGTGTGATTGTATGTCAGAAGGTGGACAAGCTTCTTCATCAAGCAATTCTGATGCTTTCAAAGCATTAATTTCTAGCTTTGCCCACTTTATTACAACGGCGTCGCCTTTAAGGACTTTTAAAATCTGTAGTCCGATGGAACAAGTATGAGATTTAACAATAAGATAATGAAATGAAACTCCTACAAGTTTCTAGTGCATTTAGGCAACCAATTAATTGAGAGGCTTATTGAATAAGTGTTTATTGTTTACCATTTATAGGCCATGTTTGGATAAACAACTTAATTAAACATTTATAGCATAAGCGCTTATCATAAAAGTGTTTATGATCCTAGATTAGCTCAAATAAGTCAATCTAAACCATCTTTATAATCAAGGAAGAAAAGTGAGCAAACTTTTTTCATATAAGTTAAAAGTTTGTTTTCATAAGCCATCTTGGATAGCTTATTATATGCCATTTGCACATCTTAAGATAAGCCTAAATCAAATTAAGTTCTTCAGTACCAACCTTGAGAAGATAAAGTCAAGGTATTTGTTATTTTGAATTCAAGCAGTGCATGATATAGCATATGTTTTTTTGCTATTTCTATATGATATATAGAGGACTAAATGTGTAACTAGACCAATTATTAATCACTTACAAAGCTCATTTTAGGCCTAGCTCCTGGAGCACGTCTGATACAAAGTGTGGCTGCTAAGACCATCCTTTCCATCTCTTCATGATCATAGTTATCACCCAAACTAGGATCCAACAATTGTGACAGCTTCCCACTATTTAGAATTGGACTTGCCTACAAATGATATATTTCCGTTATTTGTCAGACCATATATAGAGTACCATTGGGGTCTAGCGCTAGTGGTTTGTCCGCAGAGTCTGTAATTTTTGCGAACTCTGGGATACCAAATTCAATTCCTTTCTACTCATAAAGAAAAAGACTATATTTAGAGTACATACCCACATGACAAGGCTCTCTTGACCTTTAGGATAATCACCACTTATAGGCTTTCTTCCTGTAAGAAGCTCAAGAAGCACCACACCAAATGCATAGACATCAATCTTATCATTTACTTTACCATACATGAAGTATTCAGGTGCCAAGTACCTGCATAGATAGATGAGTGTAGTACATAGTTCAGAATCATTTCAAGTACAATATTTTTCCTACAACATGTATGCATACGCAGAAGAATGGATGGTCCAGTTATGTGGAAGTTGAAGTACATACCCAAAAGTTCCGGCAACATCTGTGCAGGTAATAGATGATGCCGAGGTTGATGCCCATTTCGCAAGTCCAAAATCAGAGAGCTATAGAAAATCAAAACGACAGCATTAGGCCTAAGAAGTAAGGAGGACAAATAGTTCAAAATATTGATGTTAGTCAATAGAGAGATAAATTACCTGAGGTTCAAAATCCTCAGATAATAACACATTTGATGATTTCACATCGCGATGGATCACAGGTTGGTCACCATTATTATGTAGATACTCCAAAGCCTCAGCAACACCGATCGCCACCTTATATCTCTCAGTCCAACCAAACTCAAGTGGGTTTATCTTATTACCTATTTTGGCATTCAACAAAAAGAAGTAAATAGTAAGTGAGCAGGCCACATTGAATATGAAAAACTCTTACAAATCACAGGATCAGAGAAAAAAAATTCATCTCATCCGAAAAATATGCTCGAAAGCATTTTCATATTGATTGATAAATGATAGTAAATTGTGTACATAATTTTCCTATTTATAGAACTCAATTGCACCAACTAGTTAAATTACTAACTCGTACCAAGATAACTATCTTAACAAAAGCTAAGGCGAGTATTTTAACGGTGTAGACCATATTGCGTACCCTGAAGGTTTTGTTCAAGGCTCCCTCTTGATAAGAAATCATAGACCAAAAGAAGATTGTCATCCTCAAAGCAGAATCCGATGAGAGAAATGATGTTTTTGTGATGCAAAGCAGTGATAATTTCTATCTCTAAAACAAACTCCTTCAAAACATCATCAGAAGGCTTTAAGATCTTAACAGCAAGTTCCTTTCCATCTGGGAGACAGCCTTTATAAACCTGACTACTTCCTCCTTTACCAATCAAATTTTCTGAAATCAAAATCACATAGGTAAATAAACCATGTCAAAAATAAAAACCACTTTTGGACAAATGAAGTCAAAAAATCAAAATACACACCAGGCAAGAAGTTTGATGTTGCTGATACAAGTTCTTGGTAGTTAAACAATCTACAAGAAGATGAGTATTTCTCATGAAGGCCCTCTAATTCTTTTGGAACGCTCGTAGATTTGCGTTCAGGGGAAGCAACCATTCCTGTTTCGGCATTCACCGGAACAAGAGCACCACTTTTGCTATCTAGACCCAAAAATTGATCTTTATGAAAGGAAAGATTTCTAGAGGGCAACTGCATTGCCCATTGGACCACTGAAATCCGACGAAACAACGATCTTTCAGAAACTTTCCTGTCTGATGATGAAATTGTACGATGTAGTAGTGGCCAACCAGGTTTTAAAGCAGTTACTTCTCTGTCATGTAAAGTTCTCACGCTACAACCAGCATCAGTTGCCTTTACCGGAACCATAGCCAATGAGTTCTTCTCACTATCACCCTCGTCACCGAAATAAGACTCTTGATCTGCAGCTTGGTAGCAAGATGAATCCTGCAATACTGATTCTTCCATATCATCATTTAGCACTTTTGAACTCTTGCTGAATGTCCGTTGGATCGAACCATGCAACCCAATTCCGCGACCTACAACAACTCATAAACGAAGAACTCTACCATCTCAATAACATTCACATAAAAAAGGGGAAAATTAAAAATAATCATAAAAAAGAAAAACACCTTTTAAGTCAACGTGATTTGTTGGTGATCCTTCTCTCTTGAACACAACTTTCCCATTATCAACAGCAAAAACCCAACAATCCTTTGAAAGCTTCTTAGCACAATACCTAGGTAAAGAAATAGTTGGTCTAATTTTACTAAGACCTTGAGATTTTCCAACTATAACATGGGTTGCACAATATTCATTTGCTTCTCTAACCAAAATTCTCCTCACTGATGAACCCCGGCAGATTTTTAGCTTCAGATCCACCTACATCAATTTCCAAATTTAAAAAAAACAAAAATAGTTAAAAAAAATGGCACTTGATTCATACATATTTCTTTAAAAAAAAAATTGCCTATTAACCCTCTGATTCTCAGAAGAAGGAGTCCCGATAATCGAGGTAAGTAAAGTCTAGTTGATGATCGTCATTCAAGTCAAACTTTGAACTTTATGATGATGAAAGATTTCTTTAATTTTCAAATATTAATTAAATTTCATCAAAATTAAGGCTTAAAAATAATTAGTAAATTACTGTGTTATAAATTGTAACCTGTTTCAAATTGCAGAATCCTTCATAACCAGAAAGAACAGAATCAAATGCTTTGACAAGAGAAAACAAAGAAGATTTCCCATCTCGATTCACAATTTCTACACCAACAAAGAAAACACAAAGTAATCAAAATTCAATCCAAAAAATAAAATAAAATAAAAAATAATAATGATGTAATGTAAGTTAGTAGTACCATCATTTCTAAGAACATGAAGAGCAAGAATAAGATCACCAGGTTGAGCAACATTAACCAAAGACCATGTAAGTAACTCAGTGCTATGACTGTTAGATTCCATCTTCACACCAACCACAACAGTACGGCCACCGGAGCCACCGTTGAAGGTGGTGATCATTTTGATGATGACACGTGGCAGTATCTATGTATATCAATGAGAGTTCGTTGATGTCGTTATATTGTCGGTGATTGGAGGATGTAGTGTAAGTGTCGGTGGTTATACACATGCAACCAAAAATGTCACAGGTTTTTTGAGTTGAGAGTGTAACTGTGCAACCATAAACAAACAACTTTGATGATGATGATTGTTTTCTGCTTCTTCAATCTTTTTCCTTACTAACGTTGCTGTCGTACATATATATGTATATATACACGTGGGTTTCTTTTTGAAAAACAAAAATCAAAAATTTATGTTACGGTGAAAAAGGTCAACGAGATAATAAATTGGCGGGTTAATGAATGAATGAAATGAATTATAGAAAGGGGCAATTGGTATTATTGGGTGGTGCCAAACTATCGTATTCGTACTGCATCACTTGATCATTACATTATACTCCATGTTATAATGCAAAATTGACTTTTTAGATTCATTTAATTAATGATATATCTGGTTCATAATATTCAATTAATGATGTATGTGGTCCATATTATGAACCACATACATAATTAATTGAATAAACCTGAAAAGTAAAATTTGCTTATAATTAAAAACGGATGGAGTATTTAAAGAATCGGATTGAAAAACAATAAATTAAATGATTAATTATTTCAAAAAACAGTTATTCGTGGACTGGGAACATAACTCAGTTGCAGGGATATTTGCATTATTATATGTAGAGTTATGGTTCAAACTTCAGACACCCTACTTATCCACCTTAAAAAATGAACTCTATTCATTAGGTTGAATTTTAATCATTACGTTACTTGACAGAAAAAATAATATTAAACTCAAGATAGTCCTCGTAAGCATAGTCTCGTTGATATGAACTTTGCAATATGCAAGAGTCGGAGTTTGAATCTAGTTTTCCCTCATATCCATCTTAAGAGCGAATTTCTAATATCTAGGTTATTTATTTGACCAACAAAATAGACCTAAAAAATATTGTATTTTTTAGTCCTGTGATGTTTTTCTTAAGGACAAAAAATATTCACAAAATTCAAGAAGCGTTTTTCAAATTCCATAACTAGGAAGCATTTTTCTGGATTATAGAATTCAGATATGTCGTATATATCATTTGATCCTCTTTTGTTTCTCCTCACTTCTACATTTTCACCATCAAAATTTCTGAAAACCAACAAAGACGAAAAACTAAAGTATCAACCTATAGTTCTTTATTTTTCATCAAATCGGACTCTAACCCGCCTCATTTATCAAGTTTCGAACATTTAAGCAAGAGATTAGTACACATTTACTCTTATATTGATTTTTATTTCGCCTTTTTTTAGTGTTGCCTGACTTTGTCCAAATTCTATAATTATGGTGTGTGTTTAACATATTTTTTTATGCCCGAATCCTATAATCCAAAAGCATATAAAATTGCAAAAACCAAGACAAACTAACCTGATGAAAAATGTGTTATACACATTCGGATTTCATAACCGGTCGTGTATTTTACATATTTTTGAAGGTCTGGATTCTATAACCCGGAAGCATATGAATATGTAAAAAGATGCTTTTAATTTATGTTTGGACTCTATAACTTGATGACTTTAATTACTTTGTTTTATTTAAAAAGATGATTATAAAACATCCAGTTAATTTATGTTTGAATTCTATAACTTGATGAAAAAGATGTTTTACATGTCCAAACTCTATAATCGAACGTATAAAAATACACATTCAGATTATAGAATCTAAACATGTTAAGCATAGTAATTACTTATATGCGGTATTGAATGCATCGTCTTTTTGTGTGGTCTACAATGCACCGAAACTTGTATAAATGGAGAGACATGCGAGATGTGTAGGTGGAAGATTCACATTTTTTTACCAAGCAATGGACCTTGCCCTATGTTGGCTGGTTTATTCTCATCCTTAATTGAACCTTGAAAGAAGCCAATATCCATTAAATTAGTTCAATATAGGCTGGATAAAATAATCTAACACTTCCATTGAAAAAATAATAATACAATAGACACGTATATTATTTTTAATTGTAGGAAAATGCATGCATTATAGAGCCGTCATATTTTGAGCCTAGTATATTCCATGTCTATGTTCCATGAACATAGTTATAGAATTATTAATATCTATACAATTACGTAGTACGTACATGTATATGTGTTTGGCATAAAGATGACTTGAGCTCATAGTTGCTTTTTCTTTTAAGAAATGTAATTTCCACGTTTGAAGTTTCATCTTTCATTCCATTGGATTACATCCGAAACCACCAAGACACCTGGTTGCTTTAATTCTTTGTTGTTACTATTAAATAACTTGTAATTGAAGAAGGGACTTGTTCTAACTTCTGATGTTTTTTTATTAATTAGATTCTTAATATAATTGAAATCTTAGTGAATTTGAATCTAAGTAAACTTGACGGCCGTACTATCGGTGAGGTATGTATATGTAAACTTCAATAACATTTCTTATCAATGTTTAGAGATGATTAAGAAACCTTTCTTAAAGGAAGATGATGTGATGGTGTTACATGTGAGAATCGTTATTATATCAAAATTTGATCTAATACTTTATAATTCTTAAATAAATTATACAAAATGGAGTGATAAGTTCTATATGACATTCTAAAACCTAATAAAAATAAGGAGAAAAGTTATTTGAACACACATTTCTAAACACAAATACGATATTATGTGTTGTTCACATTATTTATAGGATGAATATTTTAAAAAAATTGTTAAATATATTTTTAACTTTTTTTTTTTAATTATGGAGGAAGATTTTTTAATGTAAAAATTTAGTTATTTTAACCAGTTTCACTACTGCGTTAACGAAAAAAGTGTAGATTGTTGACTGTTTTTCGAATCGATATATACTTATGTATTTTTTGAAACTACATAAAATAAGTGGTTGATGCCTTGCATTTTTATGGCTAATAAATTAATCGAAATAGTTAATGAAATGTATGTTTCAATAGTGGTTAACAGCATACATTTTTTTTATTAATTTTTTTTAACAAATTAAAATGGAATATATTGTCCAAACGAAAAGTGATTCACCCTGCACAAGATGTGCTAAAAGTGATGAATCACACAATATCTGTTACAAAGTCAAGGCACCTAACAAGAGGTTGCCGCCACCAAAAAAGAAATAACAAAATTACATGACACCCGTACAAAGAAGTGGGTGTCTCCACCAATCATGAAAACCAAAAGCAATAGGAGCGTGATTCAAAGATAACCATAAAAAGGAATTCAACTTCACTTTTTCAAGAATAGTGTTAGGATCGATTACCGTATTTTTGAAGACATGGTTGTTTCTTTCCTTCTAAATTGCCCAAGCAGAAGCAAGCCAAATAACCTTAAGATAAAAATGTGAAGATCGCGGTATACCCGCCAAATTAATAAACTGAAGATGTGATCATTAACCCATCCTGGATAAACAAAAGAAATGTCAAGCCAATGACAGACTAAGTGCCAAACACTCCTAAAAATATCGCAACCAATGAAAAGATGATATGTCGTCTCAATGGTGCCACATCCTCCGACACAAAAGTTACCATTAGGTTGAAGCACATGTCTTCTCACCAAGTTTGATCTCGTTGGAATTTTGTTTTGAAGTAGTCGCCAAGCAAAAAGAGAAACTTTAGAAGGAACTAACTTATGCCAAACATTGTTATTTGCGCCACCAGCCACCAGATCATCACCAGATGTGAGAAAACGATAAGCCATTTCCAAGAATCCTGAATATTATCCTGCAAAATAACGTTATTCAACAAAGCAGAGCACTCCCTCACACTCTCCTCCTCCCACGCCAACAGATGTCTCCTCCACCCCCAAGCATTTCCTCCTTCCTCCCACCCCAATCTCGACATATCCTCCACCAAACACTCCTTATGCACTGATAACTCATAAAGGCGGCTGAACTGAAGTCTTAAAGGAGCTCCATCCAACCAATTATCAGTCCAAAAGAAAGTATTCCGACCATTACCTACCACCCCCTAGTATTGTCATCAAACCAACTCCCTAATCCCGACCCTACCCCATCCCTCACATGGCACATCATCTGCCATCACCCGGAAGCATTTCTGCCCCCTTCTTGAAAAGACACAACTCAAATTCCATATTGTAAAATAAGAAGTATTATTCAACGCATGAATACGACAAACAATACATGATATCGTATTTGTGTCTACTTTCTTGTACCGTCTGATTTCTTTTACTGAATTTAGATAAAAGGATCTTAGTGAGCTGACAATATATTTGATCAAAACCAATCTCATCTCATGATCGAAATTAGATGAAAAACCGGCATTGTTGTGGTCCTCTAATGCAACGTGGGGGTCACTAGTATTGTTGTGTCCTTCTCTAACTCAAAAGAAGAAAGATTGGTCATTGTCCATTGATTCTCTTATGCAAAGATGATTTTTCTACAAAAATGAAATGGACAAAGGAAGGTTCTCACTCCTCCTATCGTGTGGGTCAAGGTAAACCACTACAATTATGGGACACACACAACACAACCCCGTGTTGTTTTTGTTTTTCACTTATATATGTACTATAAGTACACTGTACATATTATCTTCTCACACGTATGTGCACTACCTAATTTGTTTCTTATTAATTTTGGGCACTTTTTTGTTTTTTTTTTTTCTTCTTAATTTCACCTTTGGATTCTAAGACTTTGTGCAATTTTGATCCTCTATTTTATTGAACCATTTTAGCTTATTTTTTATTCTTTTTTATTATAATTCTTCTATCAAATTTATATCGAGTTCACGTCATTTATTGATTTGAAATTCAATCTAATAATAAGATTGAGTATTATTTAAAACTAAAAACACAACAAAAAAAATGTCAAAGTTTGAAACCCTTATTGGAGATTTCATTTGCTCTTATCAATGGTTAATTTTTGGTGTTTTTAAAATTTAATTTTAAAGTTAGGTTGATTATAAAAGTCTGGTGACAAGTCAATAAAATATGTAAGATTCGGGGTTCGAACCCGACCACCACAAAAAAAGGAAAACATAAAAAACCATAATTGCTATAAAAAAAATAATAAGTGGAGGACGACAATCACAATATTTATAAAACCAAAAGTGCAACTAAACTTTTTTAACTAATTTGGGCATAACTACCTCGTTTTCTAGTTATCTACCAACCTATCCTTCGTCCAATGTTTTCTTTAAAACTCTCATGTAAGTCCCACTTGAGATCTCACATGTCTGTTTTTTTACAACACTTAGGTGCAATGTTATTAACACTAATTTTTACGTTCTCAACTAAACCCGAGTGTAAATGTCACCAATACTTTTGAGAGGGTAATTTTATTTAAAAAAACACCTTTGTTAAGGGAACAACAAGAGATCCCCATTAACTTAATTCATTAATAAAAACATTGTATAATATATGTAAGAGTCGTAGTTTGAACTTCAAACAATCTATTTATTCATCTTAAAACCAGAATTTGTAGTCATCAGACTACTTAACAACAAGAATAAACGAACAGCAATTGATTGTCTATATCATTGCATCAAAGTTTTATCATTTTTCTTCTTCATAGAAGTCGCACTCTACATGTGACTTCTCCCGTATGTTTTTTTTTTGGTTTCATCTTCACCTTTTTCATTAAACAATTTTTAAAAAATGAAATCATGATTTAATCCACTTAAGTGACTAAAACCTATAATTAGATCAAGCGTTGATTGTCCTCGTGAGTTTAGCTCAGTTGGTTTGGACAATGTATAATATATGCAAGGTCTGAGGTTCAAACCTCGACCACCACAAAAAAAAAGATCAAGCGTTGATTGAGAAACATTGCGGGTGAATAATATATATTTTTTTTATACTTTTTCCTTATTTAATAAATAATTTTAAGATTTTTATTTTATTCATATCTATCATTATTTTGTGTATTTTTATCACTTACTTAACACTATAATTAACTTAACTTATCAAAGAAATTATTTTTGAAAATAATTTGTATAATTTTGTTTATTTCTAAGCATTGCTATAACATTTTTTGAGGAAATTTCTATGACACTTGTTGTATGACAAAAAAATAGGTTTGATAGTATATTATTTGTCCTTTTTAATTCATTATTTGTATAACTTTTAATTAATATAAGAGATATATTTGAATTGAATTAGTTTAATATTTAATAAACTAAATTTAGATGATTTATCTAATTATTCAATCAACAAATTAAATGAAAAAACATTTTATAATTATAAATTTATTGACATAGAAATATTTCATTCACAAACAATGATTTTACATACACTTTAATATTGTTTGATTTGACAAATTTTTGATATACACTTTAATGTATATGGTTTTTTTTTTTAGGGAACTTTAATGTATATCGTTGTAAAATTTCAAATTAATTTGTTATCCGTACATTTAATTAATGAATGCAATTTAATATTGTTTGATTTGACAAATTTTTAAAAAATTGACATAAAGATTATATTAGGAGACCAAAATCCAATTAGATTTAGATTTTATGGTCTCAACAAAGGCACATGTGCCGTAACATGGGTAGGAAGACAAATGCAATCCAACTAGATAGATAGTATTTCACTTTCTTATATTTCATTTTCAGCAGGGATGTGTGACCATGATGTTATGTTGGATGCTGTTTGAGAAATATTTGGAGCCACCACTTGCTTTACCCGAATTTTAGGTTAACTAAGTTGTGGGGTATGCTGCAATTAATATGTCATCTTGTTATCGGTTAGCACTTAGCAATGTCTTCGTCTTTTCACTTAGCTAAATAATATCAACTTCTATAATTACGCCGGGGTTAAGTAGCACAATTCATTTGAGCTCATGCTTGAAGGATTTTGTTTCTATAAGAAAAGTTGATGCGAAGATGAGACGATAAAGAATCGGAATTCAGACTTCGATAAAAGAGACAAAGACTCACTTAATAAAAGATTCACCTAATCAAGACTCATAATTCTCATAACTATCGGCCTCGAAGTCTATGCACGATACTATAGTTTGGTACCCCGTCAAAGAGGGGCAGATCCACAAATGTGGAAACACCTAGAGAGGTCAGCCGATCTCATTATGTATATGACATCGAATTTGACACCGGCACGTTACATCCAAGCATTGGTCTGCATGGCAAAATATCCTTAAGCACGCGTTTAGGAACTCAAACTCTCGCTCGTGTGTGTTAAGAAAATTTAATTGGGAGAACACATCTTGTACAACAAGCTTTCAACGCAGGTTAGTAACTATTGAACTACGGTGAAAACTTTGCATCTATTGCATAGTAGAAAACAAAGAAAACAGTATTATAAACATTTTGTAATATACAATTATAGTACAAAAGATTATGAAAAATAAGTAATTATTATTTAAGAATATAGTTGGAGGGAAATGTAACATATATCTTCTAAAACACAAGGTTTGGGAACAAATTTAAAATACGAAAATAAACTATTACACATGTCTCATAATAATTGTATTTACAAACCATAGTGTCACTATAAATTTCAATGTAATTTTAATATTATTTTTTCTAATTGTGCCTTTAACTGATATAATGTGCATCACTCACTCTAAAGTTATTATTTTTCACGGTTCACCTATATCATTATATAAAGAAAACTCAAAAGCCTTTTTTAAAATACTTCTGAGTCTTCTTTATATAAATGTATCTTTAGCAATCCAATTTTTTTTTCCAAATTTACATCATAATTAAAGGGAGTTTCAAAACGAATTACCAATATTAATGAGAGCCTTAACAAAACTTTTCTCTAAATTTAAGTATAAATTTAAAAACATACGAAATGAATATTGAACAAAAAGAAGCAAATTATATTAAAACTAATATTATAAACTAATAATACTAAACATAAAAGTAGAAAAAAATGGATAGACAGCATATGTTTGTCCTCATCTTCCTGCTAGTTTATAATAATACATATCAATCAATTAATTTATTTTATGTTTGAAAACTCATTATTTGGTCTAAGGACCGACTAATCTAAATAGTTTAATTATATTGTCCTCTTATTAGGGGGTACATTTAAAGGCAGAGCAAGATTATATGTGGAATAACCCATCAAAATTATCATTAGGGGGACTTGAAATTGACTTGGGACCTTAAGATAAACACACATCAAGATCTGAAATTAATATCACCAATTCAACCTAAGTGAGTCAAGTATTAATCAATTGTTTTTTTAAGAAACCAAATTAACCCATCAAAATTGACACTAGGGAGAATCGAACATGAAAACTTGAGAGGAGCACACTCCAAGATCTCAAATCAACATCACAAAATCAATCCAAGTGAGTTAAGTATTATTCAATTGTTAATAAGACTAATTTGTTAAAATTGTTATTCTTTTTCTTTCATAGATAATAAGTAAAATGACTTAATATAAATAGTCATTTGGATGAAGTAATGTTTTGGACTAGAGGGAGTAACCGACATATCTCATTTTCCAATTAAGTACTCACCTAAGCCACCATATGGTCAAACATAATGTCCTTTTAATAATTAGGATGAGTTGTAATTTGCATTAGGATAAGCAAGTTTAAGCAACCGGGAGAATATTAGAGAACATAATATTGCTAAGCAAGAAACTATTACTCACTCCATATATTAATGTCATCCTTCCACTTGTGAAAGAAAAATAGAGGGTGGTAGGTATATCTATCTTATGTTGATTAAAATAAACTACATTATACATGTTCTTATGGCTTAATTAGGGCCTTCAAACATGCTTGAGCATAGCGTGTGACCAATTGCCACACCACAACATATATAAAATTTTGGTTAACTTATAGACCAAACAATCTCTTAAATGATGCTCAAATACTGCCTAATACAAGGGAAGCAATCTAAGACATAAGAATCATTGTTTATGAGCAAGGATGCTGCGACAATTTTTTTGAGCTTTTTTTCTTTACTGACAACTTTTTTTGAGTTTTGAGTCAGTATAGTACTACTGGACAATATAGTGTATAAAAGGGTTGACTAAAAGTACACTTTTGGATTTGTTAAAAAAATATATATTCACTTTTGGATTGAGTAGAAGGTAATTTTATAGAGTCAGATCCACTCTATAGTTAAGGTATGCACCAGCAAACATTAAAATTTAAAAAATAGTTCATAGCATCCTTTATTTATTTTTTGACTGCACAAATTGTTTAACTTTAGGCCCTCTAAAATGAAAAAATTAATTTGATCTCAAAACAATTCAAATGGAGGTCGAAATGGTCCCTTGTGGGACTAAAATAATATCCCTTATCAATGTTATTTTGACCAACATTTGAGATTTTTTATTATCAAATTGTTGTTCTTATTCATTTTTCAAGGGCCAAATATAGATCTCTACTTTTTCTCAATAGCTAGTTTTTGTCATTACTTTAATAATTTTTATTTTTTAAATATATTGACTTCACTTATGCAAGGTCCAAGATTTGTCACGGTAACTATATACACTCTCAAGTGCTCAATTAAATCCTCTAAAAGGAAAGAGAAACGATATTTATACATCTACTTTTTGACAACTTTTGAAACAACACTCTCTCTCATACTCACATGTGTTTTTATTCTCTCTCTTCTTTTTTTTCTCTCCATTGTTTTTATCCAATAAAAAGAGGAGAAAAATAGGTATCGCAAGAGTTGTACAAAATTGATTGTACAAATATCACTCCTCAAAAGGAAAATAAAACGACAAGATTGGGACCTGACCACATCACCCAAAATAAAAACACCAAAACAACGTCACAATTGACCATCAATAATTAGAATCCATTTCTCATTAGATGTTTTTTTTTCTAGGTACAATAACTGTGTTTCTTTACATCATATGCTCCCTCAAAAAAACTTGTCGCTCGTTTTGTTTCTTTTCTTCACCAATGCCGCGTGAGTGAGTATTCATGCATATTATAATTGCAAATCTTGTATTAATGTGAGCAACTAAATAAACATACAAGAACATAACGATTGATTACGATTTCGTCATTAGGGTCTACGTCTCTGACAATGGAGTGATCGACGTAATTTTCTATTATGCAATGAATTAGGGTTACATAGCACAAAGCTTTATTTAAATACCGTGATAAACTTAACAAGTTTATAGGTAAACCATATTTTGGAGTATAAGAATTTTGAAATTGTTGCTACATATATGCAATGTTTTCATCACTCGTCTGCCCCATTCTTGTTGCATTTCAAGTCTTTCATTATGCTACTTGTTATGATCAGAAGTACTCCCTCCGGTTCTAAATATAAGAGAAGAATTTCTTTTTAAGTCCATACAAGCTATAATACGAACTAAATACATTATGAGGACCGGGGAGCACCTTTTTCGCAAATTTTGGCATATATATGTATGCTAATGCATCTTGGTTGTGCCGTATATGTATTACTATGTATACTGGCTTCTTTGCACTTAATTTAGACATACATTTGGTTCAAGGGGAATGGAGGGTGGATCTTTTAAACCCTTATGTTTTGTTCAATATTTTTCGAAGGGATGAAAAAAAAAATCCCTTGTAATCAATTTTGATTCTACTCTAAAAATTAGAGATTTTGGGGGGAGGGTGGAAAATTTCCCTCCATCCCCTCCACTCGTTTTCTCTCTATTAAAGGCCTGTTTAGTTTGAAGATAGTGAGAGTGAAACAAACATTCTTAAAACAATTTTCGCTCCAACTAAATAATTGAAGTATCGAGGGGTGAGGAGTTGAGTGAATCAAAACAGCATACTTTTTGTATATAAAAGCAAAATTGTATACTGACTAGAGAATCACCACCACCTTGGATCACTAACAATGAGCACAGCTATCTAAATTTGACCGAACTTTGCAGGGGCATCTAATTACAAAAATGATGATAATCAGTGAGGATACAATCTGATATGGAAGGACTGAAGGGGGGGATTCAGGTAAAACAAAAAACAGTGATACACAAACATTCTGTTGTGCAAACATCCTAGTTGATACCATGTTAGCTTGATTGTTCAACACCGGGTAGAGATGTTGGCTGAATGTTTGATTTGGGGGGAACAACCGCAGACTGCTTAACGGACTTGGGCCTATCTTCTCCCTTCAAAGAAGCCAGCTTCTGAGGGCGACAATGAGTTCCTTCCAACTCAAATTCTGTCTTTCTCTTCTTCATTACCTTCTTATTTAAAACACCATCTTTAACCCTGGCATCATCCGGGGAACAGCTTGAACTCCCCTTTGCTTTTTCTTTCGGACCACTCACAGGGTTTGAACTCCCCTTTGTTTTTTCTTTGTTCGGACCATTCACAGGGTTTGAACTCCCCTTTGCTTTTTCTTTGTTCGAACCATTCACAGGGCTTGAACTCCTCCCCTTTACTTTTTCTTTGTTCGGACCATTCACAGGGCTTGAACTCCTCCCCTTTGCCTTTTCAGTTTTTGGAACGTTCACAGGGGGGCTGAGAACCCGGACATCTGTAACTGTCTTAGAAACTGCCTTATTCAATGAAGTCTGAGTGCTAGATTCTAGAGCTAATCGCTCTCGCATTTTCTGCTGTGAACTAGTATCAAGTTCAACATTCTCCTCACGTCGAGGTGCCAATAACTTTTTCCTTTGAATTTTTTCCTGATCCTAACAATATGGGAAAATCAATGAGAGAACAAACATGAAACACTATCCTGACAATAAAATATCAAATCTGTTTGTCATCTTTTTTTTTTGCACAGACAGCAAAAAACAAGTTCTCCCGTTCTACTGACATTATCAATGGCCAAGATGAATTTATAGAATTTAAATCATACAATAGTCATTCAATAATAACTTGGCTAAAGGCATACCTTATTTCTACTGTGTAGTGCTCTGCGCCTCTCTTTTGCCCGGCAAATTGCACCTTTGATCCCATGGTTATCCATGCAACCATTTGGCCATAGTGCAGCTAGCTGAAGACACAGGACTTTAAAGTTAGGAAACCTGCTGTTTATACTGAAACTCTGAACATTCAACACGTAAACATACGTGCACACAAAAATAACATACATCTGATGTAACAGACTCAATAAAAATAAACGACATAATGGAACTTAAAAAAGCAATGGTGAAAAATCAATTGAGGACCCTTCTCATTTTTTAGGGTCTTGTAGCACAGTGTTATTTTATATTCAATATGTAACAAGTCGAGAGTAAAACCCAAGTTTAGTTTTTGATCACGAGTAGCATGAGTTCACAATACAGATCCCACATAATCATAACTCGAGCAATACAATAACTATCCTAGACCAATATTGAGAGGAAAACATGGGAAATTCAATTCACCTCAGCATACAACTTTCTGACTAGCGGACCTGCAGTTTCATCCAATCCCTGAAGCAATTGCAAATAAGATTCATTAAGAACAAGAACTTTCAAACTAAAAAGGATCATCAGAAGAAGCAATTGAGGTACAATTTTCTGTACATCAATAAAAAGGTCATAGAGATCACAAATCTTGTCCTCCAATGCAGTGTCCATACTAAAATTCCTTTTGGATATTGCTTTTCCATCAGAACCCAATTCTTGATCACCAGATACTCCAGCTTGCTGCCGTTGCTGAAATACCAGAAAAACAAATAAAACAACCCAAATTACCTTAAACTGTAATCACATGATTTAATGTCATAATTACAACTAATGAAATCCCTTTCTAGGAAAAACAATGCGGTAATCAAAATATAAAAAATAGGATTTGCAAAACAAACTCAAAATTGCATCGAATACATTAAGTCTGTTTTGTAGGCATGAGAGAAATAGAGTAGGGGCAACAGATAAAAATACTATGGGTCCCGCCACTTTTTTCTACTTCACTGATTTGCGAAGAACGAGGCAAGAAGCAATCTTTATATGTTATTCCCACCGTACCCTTGTCTCCTAGCTAGCTTCTCATCACACTCAGACTCGGCTGTCCATTTCAAATCAAACTCTATTTCTCACTTTTTTTCATTCTTTTCACACTCTTTCTCTCTTCTCCCTTTCTTCTCAAAACCAAACACACGCCAAGAGAAACGCAACAAGAAAGAATTAAGTATAGCCTGGATTAATATAATGGTGGGAACAAAATGAATGTAACGATGAACCAAATAAGATAAGCAGCATTGCGTATGGAATTGGCATAAATATAACAAATTCAAACTTATTGAATAAAATAGCAAGTCAACGAAAATAAACCTCGGAGTCAATAGACGAGGCCTGCATCTTTATCATCTCAATAACTTCCTTCTTTTTTTGTTGAAACCTATCATCTTTCTCCTTCTTTGCAGACAAACCCATATTGATCATAATTTTCAAGTTTCTCTGAAGCAGGGAGACATTACATGAGATGATGTCAAGATAAATTATTCCATTCATTAAGGGAAAGTAAACATGCATACACATCATTGATTACAAACAAAGATAAGAATAGTTCTGAAACTTTAAGACTATATAACATAAGATAAATAATGTGTGGGAGATGTCTTTTAGGGTTGGATTTAAAAGAATAGATTTTAAAATTGAGTTTGTTTGATTTCGATAAGTGCGAATAACTTTTGAAGTGTAACAATAATGATACGTTTAGAATCAGTTTGAAAAACTATGCAAACATAATCAGCTACCATTAGAATCATTTCTGGAAGACTGACCAGGACTCTGGAGTCTACAAATATAAAACAAGTCATTCGCTTCTCAAGATAGAAGAGTTTTTATTTAAATTAAAATAAACATCGACAAGCTATCATTTAGATGTAAGAAGCTCATAGAATCAAAGGTAGTATTTGCTAGAATGAGATAGAACATATGGCTCCTAATTTAGGTTCGGTGCATTTAAAAATAGAAAGAAGAAAAAAAGGACACAAGAACAGATGATTTATCATGATTCCACTAAAGAAAAGGAGCCAAGCATGTGTTTCTTTCAATTCCGTCTCAATGTCAAAACGCTACCAAAGTCACATGGCATTGAAGTACACAAAAATGAGAAATAAAACGGATAATCAATGTTTCAAAAGGCCACAAAATGTAATTCACTTAAAGAACACGACAAATTATAAAGCACCAATCACTAAGCATTCTTCAGAACTGTGCAATCAAAATAATAATAATGCATGAAAATTGTGGTGGGAATAAGAAGACTATGATCATACCAATACAAATAGTAGTTAAATGTCAGCTAAAAGGGGAGGGGATATCATGGTTGGAAACTGAAACAATAGATAACGGGTCATATATGCTGAAAAACCTTTAGTGTTCTGAGCTGAATCAGGTGCCCAAGAATACTCATAAGACGATTAATTAACTCCTGTGATACTTTCCCTTGGCTTGCCTGCTGACAAAGAACACAAGTTAATATTACAATGCTTATATACACCAATAATAAAAATATATGCAAATTTGTGTGTTTCTAGAAGCACAACATCAGGAATGCAGAGTTTTCCAGTACCGCTAATCTAGCAACTTTAGCAAGTTTTAGTTTTATTTCCCTGGGTAATCTCCGTTTAATAGCTTGGGATGTGCTATCCACCTCCTGTTTTTCCATAATTGGTGGCCTTGCTGTAATAATAATATTTGAAAAAAGGAAAACATGCATTAGTAACATGCTTCTCACATTGACTATTTATGTGAGACAAACTTCAAAACAGTTTGCAAACTTACATTCTGCGACCGTTTTCTCTAAATCTTGAACAGCTTTCTCAAGAATTGTAGATTTTGGCCTCAAAGCGGAGCAATCTTTTTTGAGTATGTTTTTAGATTTCTGCAAAAAAAAATATAAAAAAAAATCAACCAACTGCATTACTAATACAGTATATGTTAAGCATGTACCATTCCATTGTCACATCTTCACCATCAAAAGTCACAGTAAACAGAAATGTTACACTGCCAAGTGTACATTACAAAGACAGTATAGTTAAACAAAATTTCCAGTTAAATCCTTCTTACAGAGAAATTAACCCATACATCCCACTATCCTCAAATTAAATAGCTATTATTTTGAATAAAAATGCATCTCCCACGACAGCCTAGATAACAAGGGAGTCCATACAAGCGATAAAGATACACAACGTAGAATTCGCGAGCAGCAGTGTACTTCATGAAAAATAGGCAGGGAGTCAGCAAATCATTTCTTTTTACTTTTTGGCGCTTTTTTGTGGAATGTGGCACACACTTTGTTAGGAACCCAGAAATTGACTAGAACGGAACTTGTTTTATTGGTGAATAACAGTATGTATTACAGAAGAATTAACCCCTGTAACCCCAGAGCTAAAGCTCCTCAGAGAAGAGAAAACACTCTATCTACCCTAACCCTCTAGGTTCTAACAGTAAAATGATTCTGCACGATCCTCTCTCCACAGCCCCTTGTAACAAACTTGGCTACACCTACACCCTTTGCCAGGTCATCTAATTCCCTCGCTTCTCTATTTTCCTGTGTCACTATTTTGGCCCATTATTCTCAATTGGGATCCTATCACACTTTGTCTAGCACAGAGCATGCCATGTTTCAATGTAAGATTGATCTGTTGATTGGAATCGAAACTGACTGTAAAGGAAGTTCTTATTTGATAGGTTCTATCATGCTTCATGGGGTAACTATGGTGCGCATGGTAGAAACTATTATGTCCAAATCAAGAGGTACAATACGACGCGCATACTAGATATATTGACTCAATTATTAATAAATACATGCTTTGCATCAATGCATGATATTTGTATTGATTTGTTGATATTTCTCATTAATAGATAGCCATCAAAAATAGTCAAAATCACGCCCCAATGCGTGAAATCATGCAATTCTGCGATCTTGCTAGGTCTGCCTGAGTTCGCGCATAGGAAGAATCACAGATTGGTGGGAGCGGCTGGGATTGCCGTGTAAATTTGTAAAAATGGTAGAATCCTGTGTGCCAGCTGATTCTGTTCGTGTTACGCAGAGATGAAGTTTGTGGGTCGGGTCCTCAACCCGGTTCCTTAAAAACAACGCTGGCATTAAAAAAACCTAAAATAACACGTGTAAAACACGTGAAAGGCTGCGACAGTCACTAGCTAACCCACTACGCCTATTAATTTGTCGCTTTGCTTTCTAATGATCTAATCAGTTTTTTTTGTGCAAATCTTTTTACTCTGTTCTAGAACTTACTTTCTTTTTTGTTTTGAATAATTAATATTTGCTAAGGTGATTTAAAAAAGTCGGACACAAACATAATAAAAAAATAAAATAAAACTACTTTATCTATATTGTTTTTTAATAAGTATCAACTTGTTTGTTTATTGATTAAGTAATTGTGGTGTTTTGAGGCATTTTTCTTTAACTTGCATATATTATTTTTTTTATTTTATGCATATACAACATGATTTTACATGAATATTTGTCAATTTGTGATCTATCTTACAATTCACCAAATTACAATCTTGCAACTCCTTTTCGGATTTTGACAACCTCTTCATAACTAAAACCATAGACACATATTTTCCCTCATCCATATCAAAGTATATATTCCCTAATAAATGTGTCACAAAAAAATTACATTTTTCTTCCAAACAATGTTAGAATGTCACAAGAAGCATCATTAGTCCTAATCAGAAGAAATGCTGGCGGCCCAATGCGATTGCAGACTATTTACCATCGAATATTAATTGTTTATACTTTCTTCTCCTTCACTCCCATCATCCAAAAAGCAAAAGTTCTATGTCTAGTTCATTAATAGAAAACCCAACCAATTCAAGAAACCCATTATCATCACTTAGAATTTGGGTTGGGCCTAACTCAACCTTACAAAACTGGCGTGTAAGGTGAGGAATAGCTCACTTATAAACATTTGTTCAGCCCATATCTCTTCCTATGTAGGATTCATAAATTACCAAGTGGATGGTGTACATCTCCACTAAAGTCCCACACATAGTCACGTAATTCATTGATGTCCCTAGGGAACTGCAAATTGGTTTGCCGGTGCCAAATACAGGTACATTTGCGAATTAGTTTGCACAAATCCGCGAAGAATTTGCAGGAAACCACGAACTAGCGTACCGGTAAAAACCAGTAATAAAAACTTGATATTAAGCTACTCCAGTAGGCATTGGGAAGTGATTATCACTTCTGAAAAAGCGAAATATCACTAGGCCCACCAGTGCAATACACTTGTTGTACGCTGGCACCTTGTTGTATACTGCTTATTTATAGCTTAGTTTAACTCTCTATGTTCGCCAAACTTCTGATGTGGGACTAGTGCTATCTCTATGTTTGACATGGAAAGTATGGAGAATGAAGTTTTTTTGGTGACATAAAGAGAATGAAGTTAATAATTAATTTTAATATAATACTAGCAATTTTGGGACTATCACAATATCCTTTTTTTGTGACTTCGGTTGGAATGTGATTTTTAAAAAGGAAATAAGAATTGAGCTTTTATTTTTGTTGTTGGCAAATTATATTTGCCAAGGTTTTTTTTGTTGATTAAACGAGGCATAAGCCCAAAAGAAGATACAAATCAACAACAAAAAATAAAAAGAACTAGCATAAGAGTCAACTGACCCTCACCAAATCCATCCTAATAATCATCAATAAAAAGCAACTTTGAAAAGCTTATTAGGATGGATTTGGTGAGGAAACTTCCAATTTATCTCCGTAGTCGAGGCAACTCCGAAATCACCCACCTTAGCCTCCTTTTGATTTGATAAGGAGAATAATCTTGGATATTTATACCGGAAAGCGAGATCCCCCCTCCACTCGGCCTCCCAAAAACTCGTATTCCTCCCATTCCCCACCCTTCTAGTTATTTCGGAATTGAACCAATTCGATCCATCCATCCTAACTAAATCCCTCCACCACTTAGAGACATAACTCGGCCAAACATAATCCTCTCTAACCAACAAATCACCTATCACCCTCCCGTATTTTTCCAACAACACCTCCTTCCAAAGGGCCTCCCCGTCATTTAATAACCGCCATTTCCACTTAGCCAACAAACTCAAGTTTACCGCTCTCACATCCCGCACCCCTAAACCACCATCCCTTTTGGGCTTACAAACCAAACTCTATCTCCCAATTTATTTTCCTACCACCCCCCACACCACCCTAAAGAAACTCCCTTTGAATTTTTACAATCTTCCGCCACACCGTTGAAGGTATCTTCAAAAATGACAAGTAGAAAATAGGAATTGAGTTTAAAACCGAGTTGAGAAGAACTATCCTTCCTCCAAGACTAATAAACTTATTTCCCCAATTGTTAAGTTTACGATTTAATAAGTCCAATAGCGGTTGCCACATTGTAGTTCTTCCGCGATTTGCCCCCACCGGCAATCCGAGATATTTAAAAGGGAGCGCACCTTCACCACAATTCAAAAACTCGCAAGCCATCTCCATAAAATCTCTTTCCACATTCACCCCTATCAAACAACTTTTATGAAAATTAACCTTCAATCCGGATGCCATCTCAAAACCTCTCAACAAAGCTTTTAGGGTCCAAAGGTTCTCCGTCGTAGGCTTCCCTGTGCATAGAGTATCATCGGCATATTGTAGGTGTGACACTACTATACCATCCGTCCTAAACCGGAAACCTTCAAAAAGATCAAGATTCACCACATCCCTCATCAACCCGCTAAAACCTTCCGCTACCAAAAGGAACAAAAACGGTGCAAGTGGATCACCTTGCTTAAGCCCCCTTTGAATATTAATTTCCTCCATTGGACTACCATTGATGAGGATAGACATTGTCCCCCCAAAAACATACGCCTTCATCCACCTCACCCATTTCTCGCAAAAACCAACATGATGCAACATATATTCCAAAAAGCTCCAATCTACCGAATCATAAGCCTTTACAAAATCCACCTTGAAAGTCAAACACTCCCTCTTTGATTTCTTCACAAAATCCACCAACTCATTTACCACCAAAACACCGTCTATCAAATTCCTTCCTTTAATAAAAGCCGATTGAGATGTAGAACCAACTGACCCTCACCAAAACACTCTCTCTTTGATTTCTTCGCAAAATCCACCAACTCATTTCACTAAATAATTGTTTATATTCATATTGAACCGATTATTATATTGGAACGTACCACAAACCAAAATGGTGTACCTATGTATACCCTTCACGTACCTAATATTCGAGAGTTGCGTGTCATGTACCCGAACCCATACTGCGTACGAACGAGAATTGCAAACCAAGTGACTATGGTCCAACAATCTCGTCTTTCCATTACAATCCTAAACAAAAGTCTAAGGTTGGGGTGCACTTAAATCATATATCATTAGCCTATTTTTGATCCATTATGTTTATCTTCAATGAATCAATGAAGTAGCATGTATTCCCATTTCTCTAATACATAATGACGAACAAAGTTGTGCAAAAAGTTTCAAGGTGTGTTTTAAAACTGCATCCTAAACAACAGAAGCTGTATTCCATACATACGTCAATAATTTCTTAAATTAAAATAAAATCATGAAGGATACTCCCTGAATAGGTATCAAGACATATTCCAAACATAAGTCAACAATTTCTTATATTAAAATAAAATAACGGATACTCCCGGAATAGGTATCTAGACATATTGTATACACATCAGTATCTGATACACAAATGACCACGATGCTTTATTAATACTCTTTATTCAATGCAGAAAAGAAATTATACCAGTAAAGCAAAAGAAGTTAACTTACTGGTGCTTGCATCACAGATTTTCCCACAGACAAGTTAAGATCTGGTAATTCATCAATGCCATTTTTATCTGTTGATCCACCTGTATTTTCTAAACAATCAGCACTACTTGGGGTTCGTCCAGGTTGGGGTTTGGAATGTGCATAAACACTTTTTTCTTGGTACTTCTTATCAGAAGTATCGTGCACTCCACTTGCATCTTTATTCTTATCTACTCTGGTCTTAGATTGAAGTACTCCTGTCTTCTGTTTATCAGCATCTTTGGCTTCTACCACAGAGGGGACATCATTATCTGACGCTTTCAAACAGACAACCACAGAAGGGACATCATTATTTGATGCTTTCAAACAGAGAGAAGGATCTGAAATTGGTCTAGTATCAGCCGTTTTCTTTTTCAAAGTAATTCCAGAGATCTCGAATTGATTCTGAGATTTCAAGTCTTCATCATGTTCACCAGGTACAGCCAAATTCTGTGAGGAATTAACTGTATTCTTCACAGGTAATGATGCAGTCTTTCCAGCAGCTGTCTTGCCCACTTTTACACGTTTATTTGGCACATGTCCATCAATGTTTTCACCTGGATTCTTCGATATATCTTTCCGGCGCTTTTTCTTCTCTGGTTGATTAGGTAATGCCGGAGGTTCATTTCTTGTAATAAAGAAAGATAAAATCAATAAGAATGATAAAAAATTGAGTTGAATCTTTTATTTACAGTAATATTCAATTTAATAAATTCAATCATAAATACATGATTTGGTTTGGTGATCTTTCATGATTCCAGACTTCTAAAGAAGTCAAATATGAATGTAAGAAAACTGTTTAATGACTGTAGAGAAGCCAGCTTTTCGTTAATTTGTTTACACGCTACAAATTAATGAATTGCGTAAAATGCAGAGATTCTTCCCTTTTTAGGCAGGAGATAAAACAAACTTAGTATTACCTAAATTTAACAGACTAACTTCCCCAACTAGAACCCTAAATTTAATATTGCAATAAATTAGTATTTTCCAAAGGCTGCACCAAACATTTTATAGAAACAGTTAAACAGTGCAAATTGCAAAGAAACATTTCTCAAAATTTAAGGTTCACTCAAGCTGCCATCACTAAAGCTCATTTTCTAGTTATGCATTTAGGCAACAACTCCACCCTCCTTCCTTGCGAACTAGTAATTCAAAACCCTTCTAGGATTTGTTTTAGTTAAATGATGATGATCAAACAATCAAGGATCCTGCTAACCAATGTCCGTATAAATATAAATATTTATTAGAAAGCAAAACAGCTAATCCATTGTCTACAATAAATACAACCCTTTTCGATAAATCTCTTTTACTTTAAATTTATTAGCCACTACCTTAAAACTGGTTAGCATTTAACAACTTTTAATATATACACATTTTGTCATAGCATCAGCACATAAAGAAGAGGTGTGGAGTTTTAAATTCCTTTATATGGAAGTTGTGTCGCACTCAACATTACACGCATAAACATACAAAGTTTTATAGAGAAATTACAGCATTAGCTGCTGTCATAACTACCAAAAGCACACATAAATGACCATTAAATATAATCACTCATTGTGTCAATATACCTCCATTGACATGTACTCCACTCATAAACCAGAAAGAAAAAAGTGTGGTAAGTTTAAGTAGTTTATAAAAGACAATTAAGAAATGCTTCAGGCAAGTAGTTAATCAAAACAATACTTACAGGCGCTCCAATTTCCCCCTGTTTACAAAGAAACCATCATGTTTGATTGCTGAATTATCAACCTCAAAATATTCATCCTACAAAAAGAACAGTTGAAAAATATAAATATGTTTGTGTGTGTGTGTGTGTTTGAAAGTCCATAATATAGAACAAAATACTCCACTGAAAATCAAAGGTCAAAAGACTCATAACAAACAGAAACAATATAGAAATACACCAACCAGCTCAGCATCATCAATGAAAGAGTCTTCTGTATCATACTGATCATCAGGAACAACGGGTAGATCCTCCTCGTCGCTACTATCATTACCCTGAAAATGATTCAGTATCCCATTATTCCAAACGCAGATACCAATAAATTTTTAACATAATTCTTAAATGCACATCTTTAATATGAATTTACAGTAGAAGCAAATTCGTGCAGGTACAGGTCACTGAGTAACAAGCATAGTAAACAGTGCATATACATACCATGTAAAGCCGTTCAATCTTCTCTATTACAGCACTGAACCGGTTTGTCTGGGGAGCATCTTCTTCTTTATTCTCAGTTTGTCCCTAAAAATGACAAGTGAGAATAGCGAAGAACAAAACTATATACAATTTCAAAGAAAACTAAACTTACAATGGTTCACATCACATAGATGACAAATAATAAAATACTGAACCATTACATGTGCTTGAGTCAATCAAAGCCAAGATTTCCTTGATTCCACATATCTTAATTTCATGTCGTAAAAAAAAAAAAAAACTAAGGGTGGGGAGATGAAGTAGTTGCCAGATACTTGTAAACTGCGGCTTATTTACATATACATGTTAGCTATTGGATGTTTTTCAAAGGCTTGCTTCAAATGTGAATGGTGTTGGAACGAATGAGGAGGAGGGTTTCTGATCTTCTGATGCCAAATAAGAAAGGGGAACAAAAACAAAATATCAACCAGAGCAATATGTGTGTAAAGGTTGGAAAATGAGGTTTACTCTCTGTGAGATCCAGTAGCACCACAAAAATAATTTTTAAGCTGCAAATTGCAATGCAAAGGAGCAACATACAGATACTCCGCACGCGCAACCTGAATTTGGGAGTGGAGCCATCATCCATGACGCCGCAATTCAGACACTATATTATTCAATTAATACTTTGCGATCTACAAATCTCAATACAAAATCAGCTAAAAATTTACAACAAACAAGAATGCTTAAAGAAGTGACAAACATCATACACAAATTTAATTCTTATTACGCTAATATATATCACTTTAAAGAACACAACTGAAATGAAGTTCCATCAAGTCCACCAAAATTAAAACAGGTAAAACAATCAGTGTTCTCAATACTCAATAGTGATTGCAAACAATATCAGTATGTTCAAATTCCACTACACAGTAGTGCTATACTGTGACCCTTTTGGATAGACAGCTTATTTGCAGCATATAACACAAATGTTTATGTAAACTATTTCTACAGCAAAAGATAACATAAAAATGTAAATTATTTTCGTATAAGCAATAAGCTGCTTTTATAATCTATCTTTGAGAATTTATGAAAATAAGCTGAAAACAACTTATTAACAATGTCATAAGCTGTTTTCATAAATTCTTCCAAACAGTCTAACAAAACATATGTCAGTGGATAAGCTCTAATAAGGAATAAACAGCCAATTTAGTCCCCAAACTATCGTTCACTCACCAATTCGGTCATTAATCTATTGAAATCAACTAAAAGCTCCCAAAACTATACTCTCATCCATCAATTTGATAACTCAGTAAACTGATTTAGGGACCAAATTGATGGATGAAATGAGAGTATGGTTTAGGAACATTTTAGTTGATTTTAATAGTTTAGGGACCAATATGAAGCACGGACACTCCCCTGATTAGGTGTGTCCTGGTGTCGGACACATGACACCGACACGTATAATTACACTTAATTTTGTGATTTTCTCAACTTATTAGCGGTGTTGGTGTGTCCGTGTAGTGTCCGGTTCTGTATCTGTGCTTCACATGGACCAAATTGTTGAGAAAGTGATAATTTAGGGGCTAAATTTATTGTTAACTGATTTAATAGTTATCTGACAACATTTTGTACAGAATAGCGCATTGCAGAACAATAGCTACGCTATAGCTCTACTATATGTGCTTATTCAACAACACTCGCAACAATTAAACCTAATAATCGAACTTCATTGAACAATTCAATTTTCCAATTCCAATAATTTCATGCATGGTTACTATAAAAACCGTTAGAGAATTGAGATAAGGCTACATTGACAGAAAATCACAGTAATAACAAAACCTAACAACCAAAACACGAATTCAGCAATGTAAATCGAAGAAAAACGCTTACAGAACCGATTCGAGCTTCAAGCGCATGATTCGCTTTGGGAGCCTGTTCAATCGCAGCGGAAGAGGATCCCTCGTTAACCTTATTAGCGTCTTTGAGAAGCTTCTTCCACGATACGATTGTGGTTTCACCTTCACGAAGCTCAACAGTGAAACGTGTCCGGTCACCTATTTTGACGAACGTCGAAGGCGGTCGTGATGAATCGCCGCCGCCAGCGGCGGAGAGATTGGAGTTGTCGTCGGTCATCGGAAGGGGTTGTGGTTAATCAGAGCGGTGAGAGAGAGAGATGAGAAATGTATTAAGCCCTAAGATTGTGAAGATGAAGAGAATTGGTAACGTGAGAGAGGCATTGCGCGGGATTTGAATGTTGTAAAGGGGAAATTATTTGTTTTTGGAACAAAATAGAGAAAGGGAATTTACTGTTTAGGTAATTTTAGGGAAAATGAAATAAGATAAAAGGAGTGATAAGGGAGGTTTTTTATTTGATGGGCAAAATGGGTCGAGTCTATCGGGTCGGACCGTTTAATCCGTTATTTTATATTGAGTGAGTTTAAAGTTTTAAATAAGATATATTAAGTCGATCTGTTTTTTATTTGGTTGATAAAACGTGTTCAATTTGTTTATTCCATTATTTAAATTTGTTGGAAAAGATGATCGGCCGAAAGTTAGTTTTAAAATAAAATTTTTAATTTATTTTTTGAGATGATCAATTTTTTAATTTATTGAGAAATTATGTGAATAATAAAACAAAATTATTAGGTTGTTGCTTTTAATTATTTCGTTAGAATTTTTTGGTAATGACATCAACAAATCATGTGAGTATCTCAAAATATTTTAATTCTTTTTATAATAAAAGTAGAAAATTATAAAGTTTTATGATTATTTTAAGGAAAACTTTTTATTATTCAATGTGAATGAAACAAAAAATTGTTTGACGAGTTGGCGCCAACTCGCCATAAGATGGGATGCCGATTTGAAATCGGTCATCTAAGTTGGTACGCTCTACTCTATTGTCGACGAGTTAATTTGTTTAACAACTATAGATGAAATCAAATTTGACGAAGGAGTAGGAGGTATGTTTTATCAAAGATGAGGCATTAGGAGTGTTGCCTAGATTTGAAGGTAAAGCGTAGAGTTTTTTAGAAGTGGTGTTTGGGATTTTTATTGTGATTGTGGAGGTGAGGATTTTGAAGGCGAAAAGTACTTAAATTTTAATGCATTGATTTTAGCATTTGCATCGTCGAGGTTGGTGAATTAGGATTGGGAGGACGATTCATCATCTTGATTTTGATCTTCTTGTTTTTTCGTCATTGTTTTCTTTGTCGGCATCAATAAATTCACGACCCTCGTGGGAATGAAAAGTACCAATGAAATCAAATGGAAGAAAAGTTTATCGGTTTTTATGGAAGACAAGATTGTGGTTGAACTTGGGGTGAATCATGGGCGGATCCAAGGCCTGACTAGCCTAGGCAGTTGCTCGGGCTCTGGCCCAAAATTTTTGCAATTTCTTATGTAAATTCCTCTGAATTTATTATATAAACCCCTATAAATTTCTTATGTATATGTTTTGTTGGGCAATATCTTTAGATTTTTTTTTATTATTCACTTGCAATTTCTTATCTAAACCTTCTCATTGTTGATTATTTGTTGTAAAGCAATTTATCCCAAACCCAAAGAGTGAAAGAGGCTTACATCTCAAAAATTACAGATTAAAAAATGTGCAATTTTTTTTTTGCCCAGACTTTCTAATAATTCTGGCTCCGCCACTAAGATGAATTGTTGGGTTTTACAAGAAAATGAGTTTGTGGATGAACTTGGGATAAATTGATGGGTTCTTAAAAAAAAAATTAACAAAAGTAGAACCGGTTTCTAGGTAAAAGGAGGAAAAATGAGGGTGACGTGGCTTTGTGTTATTGGAGTGGGTTATAGGAGTGTGTCTAGAGCATCCACAATGGTAGTCCACTAGTATGGACTTCTTTAATGAACCTCACATGTACACCTCATTTATTTATTATTTTTTAATAAAAGTTACTATTAAGGACTAAGTGACTCCAATAACAATACACCAACAAAAACTCCAATGAAAATTGCTTAAATAGGTCTCACTAACTTTTGAAAGTGGGACCAACTTGTACATATTTTATTATTTTTTTAAATGTGAGATCTATTATGAGATCTGTTATAGTTGTTCAGGAGAGAGAGTGTTCTTATATAGTTGTCTGTTTTTCAATATGTACTCTTTTTTTTTTTCTTCCTCCAATGGGGTTCCTTAACAAGAAGTGGTCCTTGTTAAATTAAGTAAAGAACCCCCAATATGCTCTTAGCGTTTCTCTAATGAAAAGATATTATTTTTATAAGAGAGAGTACAAGGGGTAATAGAAACAGTTCAAATGAAGGAGCCATGAGAAAAACCACTACAACAAAAGAAGACGACTAACTAAAACCAACAACCAAAATAAATACAAAAGCAACCAACACTACAAACACCATGTTGTTTTATTCAACTCACCTTTTAAACGAATACATTTATTACAAATAAATCCATGCAAATTCAACTCACTTTAAAACAAAATCATTTTTTCATCGATTTGTAACAAATTATATATGTTTAGACAACTAATTAGCCAAATAATTTTATGTTTGAATGAGCGTTGAGTTCGACAAAATATGAAAGTTCGAAAGTCGTAAATATCACTTGAATCCAAACGTGCATTACATTAATTTCCACAAAACAAATGACCATGAGAGTGTACAGAGGAAACCAATGGTTAAGTGTGACAACGTGTGACAACTAACAATGGTAAATCAAATATCAAATCAGTTGGATTTTTACCGTCCACTGTGCCACCAAGAAAGTTATTTAACCACAAACTCATTTTAGCAAGTTTACTATATGCTCCCTTTTATCTTAGCTATTGCTACCATTCTTCATCTACAACAATTAAAGAGATGTAGACTCTAGAGTAGTAGAAGAAGAGAGAGATATGGGGAGAGGTAAGATTGAGATCAAGAGGATTCAGAACTCAAGCAACAAACAAGTTACTTACTCAAAGAGAAAAAATGGAATTCTAAAGAAAGCAAGAGAAATAACTGTCCTATGTGATGCTCAAGTTTCCCTTATCATCTTTGCTCCTTCTGGAAAGATGCATGACTACATCAGCCCTTCTACCACGTAACTATCTTGAGTTTTCATTTTTTTTCTTCTCTTTTTTCTTTCATGATTTATGGTTATAAAACACTACTTTGTAATTTGATCTATAAATTAAACTTCTTAATTTATTTTTGGTCATGAAAGGTTGATTGACATACTAGAGAGATACCATAAAGCATCTGGGAAGAGGCTTTGGGATGCTAAGCATGAGGTAGGTTAATTAATTCCAGGCTAGCAAGCACATAAAGTAGTAGAAGTTTTTGGATATGCCTTGTCCAATGGAAAATTAGAAGGTTTGTTGTTTTTCCAAAAGTATGATAAGGAACATATGGTTTGAATTATATGAGTAGATCTAAATTTAGGGTGTACCTTATAGTCTATATATGAGTATTATATAAAGGAAAAGATAAGAACCTACAACAAGAAATGTAACATCCATGAACAGATCTGGCAAAACAAAGTTATGACTTGGTTCATGTTTTATGTCCAAAAATATCTAAACAAAAATGAAACGAACTATATATATATATATATATATATATAT
>Ga0228710_1000736_pt1 | contig 44763 bp, 27 predicted proteins | sample MedpolnodulmetaG_FD_177995 | JGI IMG/M metagenome (GOLD analysis project Ga0228710, IMG submission 177995) | Root nodule microbial communities from Medicago polymorpha collected in Santa Monica, California, United States - pink nodules | ecosystem: Host-associated > Plants > Roots > Nodule... | reverse complement strand
AAATTTTTAAATTTTTTTTTTTTTTTTTGGAAAGATAACTCTCAAAGTTCATTCAACTGGGTAATTATTATTTTTTTGAATATAAAAATTCAACTAGTAATAATTGAAAGTTTTTTGAGGGAGTAATAATAATTGAAAGTTTGAAACACAAATATGAAATGAAAATCAACTTTCATTAAATTAAAAAATACTAAAAGAAAATTACATGTTTATTGAGACAGCCACCATGTCTATGTTCTCTTACCTAAGACACGTCACAAAGACTTTGTCTAAAAAGGTCAAACACAAAAACCATTTCTATGTTCTAACACAACACAACACAAAATCTTTGCGTTATTATTCCAATTTCACTCTCTTTCCTAAATTGTCTTTCAAGTAACACAAACTTTCTTCTTCTGTTCCATTTTTCAACTCTTCGCCACAATCCAAATTTCTCATCTTTCATCATTTTCCTCATCTGGGTATCCTTCATCACCCTCTAAATCTGAACAAAGCTCGATTTTTATATCAAAGTTTGCACCTTTGACTTTTTCTCTGTGTGTCTGACAATGGGTGGGAGCGAGAATCCAAAGGCTATGGTTGTGGGTCGTTTGGCTGATTCAATCAGGGAGATTTCTGGGTTGCCGGAATGTCAAAACGTTTGTAGGAAGATGTATGGGAATTTGATTCGTAGGGTGAAGCTTTTGAGTCCTTTGTTTGAGGAATTGAAGGATTGTGACGAGTCCCTTAATGATGAAGAGATTGAAGCTTTTGAATCTTTGAGGGTTGCTTTGGATTTGACTATGATTCTTCTCAAGTCTGTGAATCATGGGAGTAAGCTTTATCAGGTATTTCTTTTATCCCTTTTGGTGTTTTATCAGAAAGAGTTAACTCAGTTTTGTATTTGATTGATGGAGAATTAAAAATTCATGATAAAGATATGTGTATGTTATGTTCCAATTTTGAAGGAGGTAATGTTGATTCTGGAGGTGTAGAATTGACTTTCACAGAATGTTTGGATGTTCTTGAGTAAAATTGATTTTGCCTCCTAGTTGATTATAACTTAAGTTAGAATTTAGAGCCTTTGTCTCTAAAGTCGAATTTTAGCTTCAAATTTATTGGTCAACCCACTTTTACGTGAACGTGTTCAATCATAAACCACTTTATATTCAACTCACTTTTAGTTGGAATCAATGTTGCCTAGTAAACTTGTTCAAAGTCAACTTTATTTTCACCGTTGAACCAAACACTCGCTTTATCTGTTATAGTAGGAGATGCAAATGCGTTGATTTTGGGATGTCTGCTTTTTTTATGAAATTGATTATATATAAAAGTTCTGTTTTATAATTTGCTTGTAGCTCCTAACACTGCCAATAAAATTTATGTTACCCTTCTATTTTTTGGGATTGTATTCTAGTCTTTGGGTTGTATTATGTGAGATGTCAGTGCTTTCTACCGGTACCTTTCTCTGCCATGGAGAAAATTTTCATTTGCTTCAATTCTAAGGTGTGCATATAAATTCCCATGTTTAGTTTGAAGTGTGTATTGGTGCACGAGTTCAATATTTGCTTCCATCCTTTGTTCAAGTATGTATGAACAAATATCCAAGCTCAATTGCAGGAATACCCAATTGCTTAAATTGGTGTTGTTTCCTGAATTTGAAGCGTGTGTTCTTATGGTATAACTTTTTCGATCAATTTTATATGCAAATTTTTAAGTTTAATTGCAGGAATATCTAATTACTTAATGATAGAGACCTGCATGTGCGGGATAAGGGAAAAGGGGGATATTATGTAATGAAGAGTATGCTGAGGTTATATGGTAAATGAAGAGTTGAAAGGATGCTTAGTTCGCAATTTTGTTATGCCTTAGTAGTATAAATAGTGAGGTGGGTAAGTTGTAATTGGAATGCAACATTATTGCTAGTACCATTATGGTTAGGCAAAGAAAGAGTGTTCTCTTTCTTTGAAGGAGCTTAGTTCTGTGGGCGTTAGGATATTCATCCTTTTGCTGTTATCTTTCAGTTACAGAAATAACATACTGTTATTCCACTATTTGTGCATTTTAATTCCCTTTTCTATATTCTGTAAGTTGCGGCAATTCGGGCAAGCAACACTTAAGTTTGTGTTGTTTCCAGAAATTATGAAAGCTCCTGCTTGACGACCAATGTGGTCATCAGTTTTTCTTTTCTTTTCTTTAATCTGCAAAGTAAACGGTGGATAGGAAAACCTATGAACTGAATAGAACGGATGCTTAAAGTTTAATTTCGGAAAAAAAAGTGTATTCCTGAAATCAGGCCTGTCCTGTGCATGTTTTTTCCTTTCATACGTTCACAGTGCACTAGCTGAATATTTCAATGTGGATAAATATGTCTAGAAGAGTGAGAGATTAACATCTTCAGATGCTATATGCCTTCTGGTTCGGTTTTGTTTACCAAACATGTATCTTAGTCAATTAAGACTGCTAATTTTAATCTAATTGTTGCTTTACATGCCACAGGCTTTGCGGTGGAATGATACTGCAGATAAGTTCCAACAAATTACCGAAAAAATTGAAGCTGCTTTAAGTGATATTTCATATAACAAACTTGAGATATCAGAGGAAGTTCAAGAACAGGTAATTTTATTGTACATTAGATATTCACTTGCTGTGATTTTGAATTTCTGCATAGCGCTGCTTCTGCCAAAGATAAAGGGAAGCATCAATTTACTGATAATTATGTTCCATATTTTCCAACTGTTTTAATCTCTTTCAGATTGAACTGGTGCACGCTCAGTTCAAAAGAGCCAAAGCTCCAACAGAATTTGCTGATTTACAACTAGACTTGGATATAGCAGTAGCACAGAAAGATAGAGACCCTGATCCTGCTATACTCAAAAGACTCTCTGAGAAGTTGCATCTGAGGACTATGAATGATCTAAAGAAAGAGTCCGGTGAATTACATGAATTAGTCATAACAAGCAACGGAGAACTAGGAGACAGTTTTGAAATCGTCTCATCCCTTCTTAGGAAACTGAAAGACTGTGTGCTCACAGAAAATCCTGAGGTTGATACATATGAGAGCGAGAATGTTTCAATTAAGCACCGGTCTCCTGTAATCCCAGATGATTTTCGATGTCCTATATCTCTTGAACTAATGAAAGATCCTGTAATTGTCTCAACCGGTCAGGTATTATTCACAATCCTTTTTGTGCGAAACATTGTTCTGATGGTGTCAGTTATGAGTGTTGACGAAATTCCTACTTTATTTTGCAGACATATGAAAGATCCTGCATTCAGAAATGGCTTGATGCTGGTCACAGAACCTGCCCTAAAACACAGCAGACACTTTTGCATACTGCCCTTACTCCTAACTACGTTTTGAAGAGTCTGATTGGTTTATGGTGTGATAGCAATGGTGTTGAACTACCAAAGAAGCAAGGGAGTTGCAGAACAAAAAAATCTGGAACCAGTCTTTCAGATTGTGACAGAACTGCTATCAAAGCTTTATTGGATAAGCTAACAAGTAATGATATTGAACAACAAAGGGCGGCTGCTGGTGAGCTCCGGTTGCTGGCCAAGAGGAATGCAGATAACCGAGTATGTATTGCCGAAGCAGGAGCAATACCGCTTCTCGTAGACTTGTTGTCTTCCACAGATCCTCGAACTCAGGAGCATGCTGTTACAGCACTTCTGAATCTTTCCATCAACGAGAGCAACAAAGGAACTATAGTAAATGCAGGAGCTATACCAGATATTGTAGATGTTTTGAAAAACGGAAGTATGGAGGCTAGAGAAAATGCAGCTGCAACCCTCTTTAGTTTGTCAGTTCTTGATGAGAACAAAGTTGCAATAGGTGCAGCAGGAGCCATCCCGGCTCTTATAAAGTTACTTTGTGAAGGTACTCCAAGAGGCAAAAAAGATGCAGCTACTGCTATATTTAATCTATGTATTTATCAAGGAAACAAAGCTAGAGCTGTTAAAGCTGGGATAGTTGCTCCGTTGATACGATTTATGAAGGATGCGGGCGGTGGGATGGTTGACGAAGCACTAGCTATAACGACGATCCTTGCAGGCCATCATGAAGGAAGGACAGCAATTGGTCAGGCCGAGCCAATCCCTATTTTAGTTGAGGTTATACGAACCGGATCACCACGCAACCGTGAGAATGCTGCTGCTGTTTTGTGGTTGGTATGCACGGGAGATCTACTGCAATTGAAACTAGCAAAGGAACATGGAGCAGAAGAAGCACTTCAGGGATTATCAGAAAATGGAACTGATAGAGCTAAGAGAAAAGCTGGAAGTATATTAGAACTGTTGCAGCGAATCGAAGGGGAGGATAGTTTGCAAAATACCTAGCCTCTCAAGTGTAACTTTATTATTCATAGTTCAAATATAGATATGGTCAGAAAACTGTTCATAAACTTCATAGTAATTCATAATATGTTTGAATGACATTTGTTCTTAAAGGGAAATGTTGTAAATTATCTTTTAATAAATGTTATGTGAGGATTGTAGATTTGTTAACTTTTTGTAAATTAGCTTTTAAAAATGTTGAGGATTATTGATGGATAATTTTCTGCCATGTCCCTCTAAAAAAAATTGCCAAAAGTTGTTACGCTGAATGCCAACGTTTCAGGGACAATTAACAATGCAAACGACCAGAGAACTTGTAGCATTTCAAGCTTGTTCTATAAAAAATCAAACATTTACTATATACAATTTCAAAATTCAAAAATAGCACTAATGATCAAGGGAAAGGAAATCATGCGTGACATTATTGGTCCTTTAAGTCTGAACTTTTCTCCAGATTGGCTTTTAAGTTTTTATTTTTCTGAATTGTTCTTTTATGTTACATTATACTTTCACTCTTGGTCTTTTAACAAGTTCCGTTGAAATAAATCATGCGTGACATTTCTCTTATCACATCTCCTTCAAAAAAATATTTCTTCTATCGCTTCTTATTTGAATCTAAATTTTCAAATCCGAAATCTTTAAAACCAAAGTATATCATTGTTAGCAAAAATGTCATCATTTAACAAGAATTGTTAAAATTTACGAACTTAAAACAATGAATCATTAATCTCTAGTGTGAGGCGCGACGAATAGTAACATGAATGTTGTTCATCATTAATTGTGCAACAAAACTTGTCGTTTGCACAATCACAAAATATAACATAAAAGACTACAATGCAACAAAAAGACAACACAAAGGCTAATGCTGCAAACAAAATGTATTAAGGACCAATTTGAGAAAAATATAACTTAAGGACCAATTTGAGAAAAATATAACTTAAGGACCAATCCAAAATAAAGTTAAACTTAAAGGATCGCATGTCTATTTTTCCAATAATTAATATTTTTAGTCAAAAGCAAAAAAAATTAAATACTAGTTATGAATTATTTTATATATTGTGTGTTAACCCACTCGAGCTCTAGTGATCCGAAGAGTTGGGCGATAAGTAAAGCCTAGCCATAATCAAAGTTGTAAAATAAGTAAAACCTAAACAAAAATTAATTCCACCATATTCAAACTTGAAACCAATCACGTTAATGATTTATCTAATGTTTCTACTAAAATCAAACTTGAACACAATCAGGTTAATGATTTATATTATATCTATTTTGTTAAGCATCCAAAATAAGACATTGTCATAACAAGAACAAAACAAAACAGTCCCTAATTTATTAACAAAATCCCTTTTTTGTTCCTTTGAGTTTGACACAAATATCAACACTAAATTTCAAAAAAGATATTTTCCCTTTGAAGTAAATGCATTAAATCAATTATTTAAAGGACATTTTTGCCAAACTAAAAAGATGAAAGAGATATTTTCCCTTTTATTGATTCATTTTATTTTATTCAAGAATAAATCCACCAAAAAATTGATTCAAGAATAAATCCACCAAAAAATTGATAGACCAAATTATAATTATAAATGCTAAGAAAAGAGAAAAAAAATTGAACTATATTGCAGAGCCCTTAGAAAGAGGACTCTTTCAAAAACTAGCGTATGCCGTTAAATGTGACGCTGACACGGTATTCTTTAGTAAAAGGCAAAAGAATAGTTCGCTATGTCATCATCACACGGCTCCGTGTTTGATTCAATTGGAGATCACTTCATTTTATATGCAAGCAGCATAGTTTCTATTATGCATTACTCGATGTGGGACATTGGTTAGAACATACACCCACCCATTCCCTTTCTTTCTACCCTTCAATTGCCTTTTTAAACAAACATTTCATGAAACCAATTGCATAAGATATTTCATACAACAAACTTCAGATATCAGAGGAAGTTCAAGAACAGGTAAATTTCAATCTTTTCCTGTCATTTGTACAATTATATTCCCTTGCTGTGATAATTATATTTCATATAAATTCCTACTTTCTTTTATTGCAGGCATATGAAAGATCCTGCATTAAAAAATGGCTTGATGCTGGTCACAGAACCTGCCCTAAAACACAGCAGACACTTTTGCATATATAGCCCTTACTCCTAACTATGTTTTGAAGAGTTTGATTGGTTTACGGTGTGACAGCAATGGTGTTGAACTACCAAAGAAGCAAGGGAGCTGTAGAACAAAGAAATCTGGGACAAGTCTTACAGATTGTGACAGAACAGCTATCAAAGCACTATTCGATAAACTAACAAGTAATGATATTGAACAGCAAAAGGCGGCTGCTGGTGAGCTCCGCCTGCAGGCAAAGAGGAATGCAGAAAACCGAGTATGTATTGCCGAGGCAAAAGCAATACCGCTTCTCATAAAGCTGTTGTCCTCCATGGATCCTCGAACTCAGGAGCATGTTGTTACGGCACTTCTCAGTCTTTCAATCAACGAGAATAACAAAGGAACTATAGTAAACGCGGGAGACAATTAAATGAGGATTTATAGATGGATTAATTTTCTGCCAGTGTAGAAGCAAATTGCGAGTCCACTATTTCAGCATGTAAAAGCACAATCAATATCATAGCAAACCTAGATTAAAAAGAATAGCAAATTGCGAGTCCACTGTTTCAGCATAACATACTTATGAATAGAATAAAAAGAAGATCACAGCAAAGCAGACATTAATCGAATTGCCTCAAAGCAATGACTTTAATTCAACCATCAATATTACTGATAAATGACAATACAAGGAATGGCAAAGACGAGGCTTCACCATAACAACTCACACCACATATCCCAAGCTTGTTAGAATCAATTATTAGGTGAACAAAAATGTTGTAATGATTCCTTGTGTTGTGCTTACTAAATTAGAATAGAAAGAAGATCACTCAAAATATTAGCTCAATTCATACAGATCACTCGAAATATGCTCAATTCATACAAATCCTTGCAAATGTTAGTTCCATTTGTAATTTTGTACAAATCATTTGTCTTAAATTTGTTTTAATTGAACTTTCAATAATATTGATAAATAGCAATACAAGAGATGTCAAGGTCGAGGCTTCAGCAAAACATTCCACCCCATATTCTATGATACTAGAATTGATCCCAAAAGTTCTGAAGCAAAAGACGGAGACATGTTGTAATTCAGAAGTCATCTACGCAGAAGTTGACTCCACAAATGTGATTTATCATAGTGGTGATACCAGATTCTCATGATAAACATGTAGTTTCAACCCAAGTTTACCTAAAATCGAAGGATAGTTATACATGCCAGTATTTGTATCATACCGAACTAAACTGGAACATGGAGTTTTTCCCAAAATAACGCCATTTTCCAAAATGCACAAGGGTCTAAAAGAACGCTGATATCTGGCTTCCCAGCCATTCCCACGAGGGATGATCATCAATTTGGTCCAAGACTCAGTAACTCCGTACTCTTTCATCAACCATAAAGTTCCACTATGGTCAAAACACACACATAGGCAATTGCTCAAGACATCTAGTACAGGATTGAAAATACTGTCACCGTTATCTTGTTTAGGCAACGACAGTTTCCCGTAAGTCTCCTTCACCAAATCAAAGGTAAGAATCACACGTTGATTACAATCAAAACCTTCTTCATTCGCAAACCAATTTAAAGTACCGTTGACAAGTTTCCCTGGCCCTGTAGGAGGAGTACCGGGGAAATTCTGAATGGTTTTCCAAGAATTTTCACCAAAGGTATAAAGTTTAGTGGCAGGTTCATTAAAATCACCCATAACTACTAGCATTTTGTACTTGTGATTAACAGGATCATAGCCAAAGCCATGACATCTTATTACAATATCATCAATCACAGCAAATGTTTTGGACATCAATCTAGTAGAAGGGTTCCACAATCTAACACAGCCTAATTTGAATTCATATAAACAAAGTAATCCATTGCATGAACCTAGAATATGGTACCTGCCATTCATCTCAACGCTAATGGGTACAACAGGGGATGATGGGTTTGCAAATAGTGGTTTAACAGGGAAAGATACGATTTTGCAGGTCTGGGTGACTGTTGAAAACGCCAAATGTTGGTGGGCTATGGTTGGATTCGCGGTTAAGAGTTGAAGTTGGTTTTCAGCGAATTGGGGATCGGAGATTAGGGTTTTCCATGATTTGCATACACATCTGAATTGAAGAAGGGATCTCACCGGAAGTCTGAGGAAGATGGCGGCGATGATGTCGTCGGGAAGGATTGGCGGTGATTCATCGGCGATCGGAGAATGAATTTTGTGTCGCATGGTGGCGGTTCTGATATCATGTTGAGTCGGAACGGTGTCGTTTTCATGGTCGCAGCGAAGCATCCTCGAGCTCGAACAAAACCTATGTTTCATTCATATATCAAAACAAACATTACTCATCTCCTTTTTATAAGAGATGTAAGTTATGTACGTGTGTGGTTATAAATTTTGAATAAATACATTAACTTTAAATTTTGAATAAATACATTAACTTTTTTTTGAAAAAATATATTAATTTTTTTTTTTAAGGATCAATTTTTTTTTGCTTTCGCACCGGTTTCCGACCCACCAAAGATCAGTGACTAATCCGACTCATTCGTAGACACATGCGCACTAACCAAGCATTGACTTAAATATCTTTTATAGAAAAAATGGAAGGAGTAGTTTTTTTATTTTTATTTTTTGGCTTAAATGTCCAATTCGACAAACTTGAGTTTTTTTTTTTGGGTACAAGACAAACTTGAGTTTTAGTATTTGTGATTACTAATTATTTCAAATAAATCTTGTAATTACTACTATGGATGGAAATAGGTTAGGCCGAGCTAGGATTTGCAAGGCCTAAGTCTCGCCTGCCATATTTTTTTAAAGCCTAAGTCTGACATGCGACTTGTCATAGGCCTACTTTTTAGGCATGAGTCTGGCATTCTGAAAACCTGATATGACCTGCTAACCTGTTTAAAAGCCTATATCTTATGAATATCTTTAAATAAGAAATGTGGTCTAAGTTTAAATGGACTAGCGAACTAATAGTTCAATTAGATTAAATTCTCTTTTGATAATCAACACGAAATTTTAGGGAATTCAACTATATATTGTATCATATTTATATTTTATTCTAGTTTATAATAATATATTTATAAATGTAAAAAATAAAAAATTAATGTATACTAATAAAGCTGAATCCAGATTAAAAATCATGTATACTAACCATGATTGAAAATTAAATTAATGTATACTAATAAAACTTAATAAAAAAATAAATTAAAAATATAGACCAGATTGAAAATTTTATAGGACTAAAGTTGGTATTTAACTTTATCTGTTTAAGTTGGAACTAATACATAAATCTAGATATAAAAGCTGCCATTAAACAACTGGCTGATGCCGCTATACAGGAAGTAATCTAACTAAAGCTTAATGAAAAATTTGAACTATATTGCAGAGCCCTCAACAAAGGACTCTTCCAAAAACTAACGTATGCCGCTAAATGTGACACTGACACGGTATTCTTTAGTAAAAGACGAAAGAATAATTCGCTATATCATCATCACACACGGCGCCGTGCCTAATAAAACTGGATATCACTTCATTTTATATGGGAGCAGCAGAATTTCTCTTACGCATTAGCCGATGTGGGACATTGGTCAGAACATAGACACTCACCCACTCACTCTACCCATTCCCTTTTTTATTACCCTCCAATTGCCGTTTTAAAAAAGCATTTCGTGTGATCAATTGCATGGATCAAGGTCTGGTCTGGAGCGTGTTCTTGAGTGATATTTCATAACCAAACTTGAGATATCAAAGGAAGTTCAAGAACAGGTTAGTTTATCTTACATTGGTAAACTATTTGCAATTCCTTTCCGGTCATCTGTACTATTATCTTCCCTTCCTGTGATTTTGAATTTCTTCAAATCATTGTTTTTTGTTTTTTGCAGGGATAAGAAGGAAGCATCGGTTTATTGATAATTATATTCCTTATAAAATTCATACTTTCTTTTATTGCATACATATGAAAGATCTTGCACTCAAATTATTTGATGCTGGTCACAGAACCTGCCCTAAAACACAGTAGACACTTTTGGATACAGCCCTTACTCCTAACCATGTTTTGAAGAGTCTGATTGGTTTATGGTGTGAACAGCAATGGTGTTTAACTAACAAAGAAAAAGCAAGGGAACTGTAGAACAAAGAAATCTGGGACCAATCTTTCAGATTGCGACAGAACCGCTATCAAAGCATTATTCGATAAGCAAACAAGTAATGGTATTGAACAGCAAATGGCCGCTGCTGGTGAGCTCCGGTTGCTGGCCAAGAGGAATGCAGATAACCAAGTATGTATTGCCGAATCAGGAGCAATACTGCTTCTTGTAGAGCAGTAACAAAGGAACTATCTTAAACACATGAGCTATTCCAGATATTGTAGCTGTACTGCAAAAACGGAAGCATGGAGGCTAGAGCAAATGCAGCCGCGACTCTCTTTAGTTTATCAGTTCTAGACATGAACAAAGTTGCAATAGGAGCAGCAGGAGCTATCCCTCCCTTCCCATTCTAACTATGAAGTCTAAAACAAAACTAACAAAGTTTAAATTAAGCAAGGATTTATTTAGACGGGTAACATTTTATAAATCTGAATTTGCCTAATCTCTTTTTTCTTGTAGAAATCTTTACATGATAATGTGGTAAGAGGAGTGATTGAAATACCATCCGGAATGTATTCAGATAATGAATATATGTTTTTTTTTTTTAATGGAGATGTATCATATTCTATAATTAAGGATAACGGTGTGATGATTTAAAAAGGTTAAGGATTGAATCGGAAAAAAATGATCTACTTACAAGTAATATTTCAATGCTTAGTACCACTATTAGGCTTGAGTTAAAAACAAACAGGTCAAATTCTTAAAAAAATTGAGGAAGAAAATTTATTAATTTTAATTTCATCTCGATATGATTTTGATGAATTGAAGATGTAACTTAACAATTTGAATAACCAAAATCTTGGACAAAAATTTCATAAACTCATACAAGCGGCAAAGTTTACTTTCAACAGTTTTGAGGCAGGATCCGTTGACACCAGCTGTAAGTGTATTTAATTCCTGTATTTTTGTATTTTTGGTGTAACTAAATACACTTACACCTGGTGTCAACGGATCCTGCCTCTTCAAAGACTTGATTAAGCATAATGACATATTGTATTCTCTAAATCATTTATGTAATTTAAGAGACCAAAATAAAAAATAAAAAGAAGAAAAAAAATTTAGAGACCAAATAAAACCTAAAAATAACTTTGAAACCAAAAATACAATTTAGCCTTTAAATAAGACATTCATTATAACTAATGCACTTTTAATTTTTCAACATTCGAATTTAATTTCTTGTTTGTCAATTATTTTAGAATGAATTATTTGTCAATCTCCCATACTACACTCAAGGTATAATTAGTAGAAATATTGTAAAGGGGGATTTCAAGGTATGGAATAAACAAAGCAGCCATTTAATTTTCCAAGGTGGGTGAACGTCTGTCACTTAGTATATGCAATCAAAATCAACAACACACTTCCTACAATATCCAATCATTTGCCACAAACTGAAATAGGCTACAGACAAAAATGGTACCCATGCAATTCATTCCAGAATCTCATATGGTCTTATTGAAGAACAAGATTCCTATCTTTCCAATTAAGTGACCCTCTTACAAAAATCAACAGAGGAAGATTTTATAGCACCATAAAGCTTTCATCAGAGTGCTCAGTGCTTCATCCTAGAATATAAAAACTCTTAGGCATAGCATTGGTTTGACATCATCAGATTAACTCGCCTCCCTGAACCAAGAAAAGCCTCAAAAGACAGAAATGCACGCATCAATCAACCTAGCTTTTCCATGAATGTTTCAACCAAGGTTTGGCCATTGACTATTTTTGTTGCTGCAATAATTAAATCATATGCCATGTTTTCCTGCAAGACAAACCGCATAAAAAATTAGGAGACGAAAACAAGAGAATATAAACCTAAAGCCCAAATCATTTTGAATAAAGTGTTATGATATAAGGAAGGGGTGGCCTATCGGTTTTCTCTTTTTGTATTTCATGTAATAGTTTTCTCCTTTTGTATTTCATGTGTGTTATGTGTTGGAAATAAGATTGTGAACTGGAAGATATATTTTATCCCTACTTTGGGCCCTTGAGGTTCTGTTCTGTAAGTAACTGCCATGAACTAACCACCGAAAAAGCCTGTTTGATGAAAAACACAAATGAGTTTTATATCTAATGTGCATCCTTAGTCAAGAGTTCGGAATGGTTCAAATCAACTCAAACCTTCAGTTTTTTCCTAGCTGATTTTAACCTTCAATATTAGAGTTATATTTACTATCTAGATTAAAAGGTATGCTGGACCAGACGAAAGCAAAATGATGCATAAGACATAAGCAATATCATTAGGGATATCTTAGTAGGAAATCATTTACAATAAATAACCCAAACCAACTTGAGGAACTATGAAATCTTGAACCAGCTGCATTCAAGAGTTCTGTTGTTCTAATTTCTAATCTAAGTTTAGTCTTCTGGGGTTTTGCCTAGGTTTGTCACCCGTCGTCTCCCTCATAAATGTATCAAGAAATCATTCACGAAAATAAAGCTTATGAGAATGTATTTGGAAATAATTTTATTTTTAAATGAAACTCTCTGTTTGGGAAGTTACAAAATAGGAATTGATTGACTTGGTGGTTCGGGTGAATGAGTTAAGGAGAGTTAAAAATGGGAAACAGTAAACACACCTGAGCACTGAGAAATCGAAGAGCAGAAATCTCCGCAAATGTAACACCCCCAACAAAGACAACAAGCACCAGGGAACGCCTTCCATCAGGGACCCTGTCATATGTGTGGTGTCAAACTAAAAGGGAACTTGACAAAATTCCAAGATTTCTTCATTTCAGATTACAAATTTTGACACACCAATGTTAAATATAAATCATCCGGTTCTAATAACACTTTTCAAGAACTTATGCCCAAAAACTGAAAGCAAATGAAAATGATAGAAATCATTCCCACAGTTGGGATATTTTTCCAGGCAATAAACCTCAGCTATGATTCTAATAATATCCTCCTCCTCCTCCACAATCACAACTCACAAGTAAAAAGATTTGGACAATTTTGAAACGTTTAACTTTGAGATTTGACAAAGACATTTACACAAATTCACAAATTCGTAAGTACTGAATTATTATTATTATTTATAAAATAAAATTAAAATAAAAAAATAAAAAACATTTTTCTGATGGTTATATTTGTAGGCATTTAATTGATGGTTAAGAAAGAGATGCAAAATCTCAAAAAGTGGCATTGTTCGAACATACTTATCTATGCTGTTTGAAACCCCATAGAAAGTATCAAATGATGGGCTGTTTGAGAATCCACCCTGTACGAGCCATAAAGCAAGCAAAACATAAAATATAATTAGGAAAAGGAAATGGAATGTTAGTCATGATGTGACCTTCATTCAAATAAACTTTCAAATATAACATGAGAAAACACATTTGAAAAGAATAGCAGTAGATCAACTTGACAAGTAACTAACCCTTCTAGTTTCCAAATGAGGTCCAGGCAACAGTTTCAAAACTTCTTCAACAGGGCGCCTGAAAGATCAATTATTATATTCAGACTTGAATCGGTTTCATTATCCAAACATAGAAATTCACTTCAAACTTTAATGCAAATAATTACCTAATCAATAGGCAGAAAGGAGAAAGCAGAGAGTATATATTTAGTATCCAAAGCTTCACATTTTCCCTTTTGGTGTACTATACTTAAAATATACTATCTGTTTTCTCCTTGCTGCCTATTGATTAGTTAAATATGATAAAAAGCTTCATATTTTCCTTTTGGTGTACTATACTTAAAATATACTATCTGCTTTCATGACAGATTGTTTGGAGGTGTTTCTCTGTTAAATTTTTTGATGAATATGCAGTCATGCAGGAAGAATTCAGCATGCCTTGTTGCAGGACTCTCAGTATCTTAGGCTATGTTTGGGAGTTTTGAAGAAGAGGAGACGAGACAGCTTTCGGAAAAAGGAAGGAAGGAAAATCCCCCAACTTGAAAGGGGGGTCTATTTTTCCTCATAATACAAAATGTCAGGAAAATCCCCCAACTAAGCAACTTGAAAGGAGAACTTCCAAAACATATTTGAGGAGGATTTACAGGGGTTTGAATAAATTCTTAAAATACTTTCAATATTTTTATAATACTCTCAGAACTAAAAATATATTAATCATAAGGTGGAAAATCTCTCCCCTCTCCTCCCCTCCCCTCCAAACTCCCAATCATAGCCTTAGTTTCTAGATGTTTCTTTTGAGTTTTCTTGTGAAAATGTATTATCTTCTATAACTATACTCTTCTATCCATCCTTTGCAAAAAAATCCTTTCAGTCAAAAATAATCGTCAGACTTCAAAATCTAAATTAGCTAAGCAGCGGAGCAACAATGACATACATCAAGTAAACATTGGAGTTCACTCTCAACATGCCTAATTCATAGCTCAAAATATACGGCCAACGGTATCAGGTATTGAGATATCATTGTTTGTATATTTATACCAAAGACCTGATTTCTTGCTATAATTGAAAGCGCAGGATGTGTAACATTGTAAATTGTAATCTAGAGTTCTTTACGGTCAGCACTTGATAGAGCAGAGGTATGAATTGTAAAATTAAGCAATATTAAAAGATGAAAGAGGTGAATTTGTATAATTAATGGGTGAAGAAATAGATGAACAATCTGCAAAATGCAGCCAAGAGCAATGCTCCTCAGTGAGAAATTCACAGCCTAACCATATCAGGTTTAACAAACTCAATCCTAACTTCCCCTCACAAACCTACTTATTAGGAGAATCTACTACTATGTGCCAGCTCACCACTCACACGTTCTCCACACTATTTTTCTTCAATTTCCTAGTGTAAACCCTCCACACTTTGGGCCTCTCATTATTAAAGCCCATCAGCACATCACCCTCAACAGAATCCGGCCCAATTTAAACTTCTATCAGCACTGATCCACTGCTACCTAAGGTTTCTAGCAGTAAAGCATGTAACAAAATTTTCAGTTCCATGAGCTATAGTTCTTTATAAATTTTAAATAAAACTATATTTGTAGGTAAATTTTGAATTAAGAAAGTCAAATGCCATGCACAACAAAAACTGGGAAGATCTCGAGTATTAAAAACCGATCATTACCATCCAGATCGAATGGCGTGCTGGATAAGACGAATGCTAAGAGGTGCGTATCCCGAGAAGACGTAAGCAATATCATTGGGGCTGTCCAGTAGAAAATCATTACAAGAGTTAGTAAAATAACTCAAGAAGTAGAAAGTGACAATTCGAAAGACCATGTGAGAGACTTCACAAGAATTGTGTATCTGCATATGAACCATGTTCTATATAAACCTAAACAATTTAAAAAATATATATACAAGTGCAATAAGCATCATAAATTTTAACAGATATGGACATGTAGAAAGATTTGGAATGCTAAATCCTAAATTTTCTATTATTTCATAATGTACAAATATGTGTACCATATTTTATTTGTGTCACATAAATATCCATCACCATGTTTCCATAAATGATCTAAATTGTGGCCATGAACTTAATACAGAATTTATGAACATAAAAAGCATCTACGGAACACATCATCTAGAAGATATTACTTGGCTGTATCAGTGTCTTCGACCACAAGCTGCAGGGTACGTTTTATAGTAAGCCAGTTGCTTTTTGACTCCTAAAAGGATCAAGTGCAGATTAATGTTAATTATTGAACAACGAATATATAAATGGATTTGTCCTTGCAAGTAAAAACTAGTGTATTATACCTGCTTTTTGAAGAGTCCGGCTTTCTCTAAATTATTTAGTGTTGCTATGTGCTCAAATCCATAGCTGTGCAGTAGCTCTCTCCTAAATTAGAAGTTACAAATATATAAGGCAACATTAAGTACTTAAATAAAATCTGACAGTATAGTGTACAGAAGACAAAATGAGAATACAATCATAGGTTAGTCATTCCAACGACCTAGAAGAGTAACAAAATCGAAAAGGGCTAGAATTAAGGATCAACAAAGCATGCAGGCTTGCCTGAAGTAGTCAAAATGCTTCTTTGGCAACCCAGCATTAGTGATAGAAAATAGGACTAGAAGACGTAGGACTGTTGTTAAAGGCTCCTGCTTATGGATCGATTCTTCAATATACTCAAAGCATCTGCATACATGAATGACATAAGTTTTATACTTTAGAAACTTACGTACATAAAAATCTAAGAACAATAATGCATCACCACCTAGTCAACTACAGTAACCTAGATAAGAATGTAACATTAATTGGTTTTATCAAACCTTTCGTATTCTAAATCCATTCTATGTAATTTCAAGTCCACATGTAAAGTATAAATTGCTAGATCTACATACAATAGACTAGAAATTAAATAAATTCAAGTATTGTCAACAGAACAAAGAGTGGTTGTTTATTATGCCCGAGACCTTTATAGGACAACAGGTATTTATAGGATCTGTTTGGCCAAAATATGGTAAAAATAGGTTATAAGTTAGGTAATCAACTATCACCTAACGTATCAAAAGGGTGCTCATATCTTTTGGTTTAAAATATAAGTAAATATACCTTACTTTCACTCTACTTAATGATGTATAGCCTAAAATACTATTTAGCACGAACACCTCTAAGTTTATTAACCCATCATAAACTTTAGCATCAGGACCTCCAAAACAGTATAACAAGTTGCCATAGCCCGCTCAAATCATATATAGGTATTTAAATTCTATCAAATTAAAATATAATACCATACAAAACTAACTCACATGTCATAACTCTGGGACTCAATAATTGTATGCTCCATATCAAGCTGGCCAAGAAAAGAAGGCTTTGACGTGAACATTGATAGATGCTGAGCGAGATTTATGTGCCTCTGGCAAAAAATGTAAACAATATTATGATCTGATTCTTATTATGAGGATCCTGCTAAAGAAATTTCAATATTATAATGATATTTTTTCTTACTGTCATCTCTGGCAATGAGTTTAGCTTTTTTACAAAGTCCTTCAACTCTGAAACTGACTGCGTCTGGATATCATGAAAAGAAATATATCAGAAACTACTTACAAATTGATTTTAGTTTTCAAAAGTTTATAAGAACTTTTTATTTTTTTTGAAGGAAGAAACTTATTTAAATATTGCTGAATTTTAAAGCACAAACACCATATTCAAATCTCAAACAGCAATTTATTTCACTGATTAAATATTGCTTCTATCAAACAAGCATACAACTGTATAAAGTATAGCAGTAAAACTATTAAGAGTACTTGATGTCTTAGATTTCCAGAGAAAGAAAAGGAAATACCAGACTTGAGTGGATTCATTGGGATTAATTTACATGAAAAGTGGGTCTCAGAACATTCTTCTTTATTTTTACAAAATCAACAGTAAAATCAAGGCTCAAGTGTAAGATCATCTACTCACTGTTGTTGTCATATCTGTATAGTCTTGCTTCATGGATGTTGCTTTTTGACGCAAAATCTGCAATACTGCAGACAGCAACTAAGAAAATAGATCTACAAGGGAACCAAAGATACAGCACGTGTGTGCGTGTGTGTTTGAAAGAGAGACGGGGAGAGAGAGATTAAGACAAAACTATGATATATATGAGGTAAAAATGAATCAACCTGGACAACAACTTCAAAGTTGAGATCCCGTATCTCCTTAAAAAGCTTGTCACTAACAAAGACATGCAAGTAAATATTAGTTTAAGAAATAATATCAGCAACAGGTAAATGGAAAAAGAAAAAAAAAACGTGTAAAGAAACAGAAAACGGATGTCTGACTAAAGATTTATTTCTAGCTTAGCTGCAAAGCTTGCAGTGCGAGCTGAGCATCCACAATGGAGACTCCCAATTTGGAGTTTTTAAACGGATCCCATGTGTACACATCACTCTTTTATAATTTTTTAATAACAGTACCTAATAAGCACTCAGTCACTCCAATGGAGACCCTCTAACAAAAGGTCTAAATCGGTCCCACCACGAACTCTTCATCATTTACATTCCAACAATACAATGATTATTTTAATAAAAAGTAGTGTGGGTTCCACTTAAGAATGGGGGTCTTAAGTGAGACCCTGGGTCTTAGAAGACCCCCAAGAAAAATTTCTCCAATGGGGGTACCTATTAGGTACCGGGTCTTAAATGATGAAGACCTCACCATTGGAGGTGTGTCCTGTAAATACACAAGCGCCAAAATAGAACAAATGCCACATCAGCATATTGCTTGTAACTGCCTCAAAGTTAGTTATCAGTGATGCAGGATTAGTTTCACTGTGGCGAAGGATAAGCATCTTTATAAACACTCCGTAACTTGACCTTCAAATCAAGATTTTCATATCAATCAATATCAAAACATTTCCTTTACTTTCTCTAATAATAACACAGACCATGCAAGTAAATTTTATTTTAATGAATATTACAAGAAAATGAAAAATAAAAGGTGTAAAGAAACAAAGAGGATTTTGAGCTATTGTTTGAAAGAGGTCTCAGAGAAGAGAAAAGGGGCACATCTAGAAACACATATTTCTTTTTAATATACATATACCATAACATAACAAAGAATAATAGTAATGAAGGCACAATTAAAGGTTAAAATCCTTTTTTACTAAATATCATGATATGGAGTGAATATGGATTTCCTTTAATAAGAGTAAGATGTAAAGGATGATAGAAGTGAAAGCTTCTTAAAGTTAACTCATTTTTACTACAACAATAACATTTACCCAAAACCAGACCTTATCCCATAAGTGGGGTTGTTCAACATAGATTAATTAATGTCATTAGGCACTAAAAAAGAATGCAACATATAGTTGCAATCCCTTTGTTTGCTTGAGTTAGCTTCTGAAACATTGTATATGCATGAGTTTTGGTGCGTGAAATAGTTAAGCAGAAAATCATTCTGAAATTAGTCATAATAAGGTATCAGCAGGTGTCTAGAGGGATTCAACATTTGACAAAGCAAACTAGTGTTTTTTTGTTTTTGCATGTCTACTCTGCAGCCCCTCTGAGTGTCGTTTGCGTAAGGCAGTCATAGGAACGTGCACTTCTAGGGTTCCAATGATACCCCAATCACACACCTAAGCGTTAAGTGTGAGAATATAGAAGTTGTAGTTAGTAAGGTGACAACCAACTTTGCTGTAACTAACTCACAGAGTTGCTGTAGATTAAGTCATTGTTAGTGAATGATAAGGCCAGCTATATATAACTATTGGCACCATTTGTAATTGTAATCAGAATCATTTCATTACAAACGAGGTTCTGAAATTATGACTCTCTTGAGGATTGGAAGAGTGACAAAAAAATGATATAGACCCCTTATGTCATTGAAAAAATGCATTACATCGCAAACTAGATGAGCAAGCGAATAAAAGTAACCTACCTTGAATTGAGTGGGACTTTAGTTTTCTTTCCTTCTTGTTGAAGACCCAAAATAGATGCATCAATCTCAACAGAACCATTGTTGATGTGCAGAAACTGCAACGATGCAAATTCAGTAAATAGAAGTAAAACAGTCGTGTTTTCAAACCTATTTGCACGTAGTATAGTAACATTTTTCTCATGACCAACTCATGGCAGTACAATAATCCATCAACCCAATGTACAACTTTAAAACTCCTTGACTGAACACCGTTAGAAAATTTTCCTTATTCAAACTTACAATATCAAAAAGGAACAAAGGGGAAGAGTTTATTAAGTTGAAAAAACTTGTTAGGGAATATTATCAAGAGAAAAGCCTAATAAAATAACAGTGATAAAAAAAATTATGCAATAAATATTCATTCCAAAGATGTAGGCTGTTTTTGCATTAACTTGCCTCGTCAATTAGCCCCTCATACGTTAACTGGGAACACAAAGGAGTAACCATGTCCACCTGCATTCAAAGCATACCATCATCCGTGTTGAATCCAAACAAATGTAATAGCAAGACCTTAAAAGGACATACAATTAAAAATGTAAAAGTGCAAGTAGGAATTACCTCTCTATCTAAGAGGATTACTGTATTTATCTCTGGCACAGCCATCTGAATAAAGAGAAAATAATAATAGGATTACGGTGTATTTTAAATGACTACAATTTCATAAATTTGCTTTTGTTTATTCTTTGGCTATAAGAGAAAACAGAGTAGTGCATGATTACATCAGATGAGTTAATCGGTTCCTCAGCTTCCATTCGGTTTAGGATGTCTGCAATACGCACAGATGCTTTTCCTTTTGCCCTCACATGTGGTATCACTCCAAAAGAAAACTAAAAGATAAAATCAAATGAAACAATCGCAGTTAACAAAACACATTAGAATCATGTTAGACTTCATGTTCATGATATGTTGAATTGAAGTTGATGTTTATTCAAGGGAGAATTCTATTGGACTCTCTCTTTTTGTTTGAGGTTAAATGTTACATGGTTAAAGCTTCCGTGTTAAGAAAAACAAACAGCGTGATGGATTCAAAACTACAACCTCTAGTTTGTGAATGGCCTTTGCAATATGCCAAAGTGAGCTTGCATCACCATCAACTTGGCATTCCTAGCACATAGAGAAGGAAAACAAGGATAAATAATTAACAAAAGCAAAAAACTTGAAAGTCAAAAATATAACACTGAAAGAATCTCAATAAATCAATCACAAGCAGTAGTAATAGCAGCATACTTTGTAAGAAAGATCAAGTTCAAACGATAGTACATCCTCATCCATTGCCACCATATATAAAGGATATTCCCCTATTGTAATCATATGATGTAATTTTTCATCCTCAAGAACCTGCACACAAACAACAATCATTTTACATTGTCGACGTCAAGATCTCATGCTTTAAAAAGAAAAACATTATGCTAAAGTCACTGTAAAATGATTGATTTCCAAGGAAGGCTTACTTACTTTCTCGCAAGCAACGGTGCGGCGGGGAACAAAATAAACATGATATTCTCTCTGTAGTCCTTTTGATATGTCGTCGTGAACATTAGAGCATATGAATCTCATCAAATTAAGTTGAGAACGCACAAGGAAAATCACTTTGTTACAGTCACTTTGAATTGGCTCAGCTGAAAGATGCCGCAACTCAACTCCTTGCTCCTGTTGATGAGTTAAATGTCATACATAATTCTTTTGAGGGTACACAGAAAGGTTAAATCATGTTATAACTCAAGAAAAACAACTAAGGATATGTTCGAGTTGGCTTATTTGAACTTAAAAGGGGCAAAACTACATGTGAGACTGTCTGGGAGAGGTTTTAGAAACAACTTATGACATGTTCATAAGTTGTTTTCAGCTTAATTTCCATAAGCTCTCCATATACTGCTTTATTTTGTGTTTTGTTACTGAAAAAGCTTATACATAAGCACTTATAAGTTAAATGCTTAATTAAGATATTTATAGAAACATGATGTAACTCTAGCATTGTAGCATTAGATAGAAAATAAGAATTAACAAGATAAAAAACAGTAAATGACAAGTAAGGTAAAGAAAAATGCCTTGAGAATGGAAGTTTGTATGGTAAGCGAGAGAGAGTCACCAAGCTTGGGATCAATCACCAAACACTTCTTTCCTCTGACCTACAAAATCACAAACAACGATTAACAAGTTAATGATCATTAACAGTAAAAAAAAATAAAAAATAAAATCGCAATTAAGAACACTTGAATGTTAGTAAATTACATTCTTGAGGATGTTGATGAGTTCCTTTTGAGATTGTTCCCTGAAAGCAACAAATTAATAATCAAAATGAAAATTTAGATTAAGATTAAGATTAAGATGAAAAGTGAAATTGAAATGGAAATGGAATTGAAATTGACCTGATTGATGTGAGATTAACGGGAGCATTATCAAGGTTGGGAATCTGAGCCATTGTTGATAAACAATTACAATCTTCGTTTTACCAAATTTCGATTCGATTACTCAGTGGAGAATCATTTCAATTTCAACTTCTTTCAGTTCTATGTTCAAATCATGTTACCCAAAAATACGTAATACTATTGTTTGACAAGAATATATAATACGAAAACAAGATACTTAACAAAAACGTCGCTTTGGCCGAGTGGTTAAGGCGTGTGCCTGCTAAGTACATGGGGTTTCCCCGCGAGAGTTCGAATCTCTCAGGCGACGTGAATTTTTTCTTTTTTGTGCAAACTATTTATAATATCTTCACCCAAAAAAACATATAGTGAGAGTATGAAATAGTTTTTTGGGCAGCATAGCATATACTCCCCTCCGGTCTTTAATGTAAAAAAATTTCACTTTTTAAGTTCATTTAATAAATGATGTATGTAGTCTATAATATAGTTGTTCTCCACTAAGAATATAAAAATACTGACTGTAGACTATATATAATTTTACAAAAGTAAAATATGTGTATATTTCAATTTTACATTACATTTCATTTTTCATTTTTTGAATAAATTTCATTTTTCATTTTTAAAAGAATCAAATCAATATGCATCATAATAGTTCCCTATGTTATTTCATATTTCAATAACACTCAATGATTTTTTCAATTTTAATGTCAATGAAAATCAACAAATTGAGAAGAATTTGGAAGCTCTCTCTTAAATACTTTTAAGCTTTTATATAACCATTACAATTCTCTTAATACAAAGAATCCCTTTATTGGATCCAAATAGGGGTGGGAATAGGTTAGGCCGAGTTAAACTTTGCAAGGCTTGAGCCTAGCCTGCCAAATTTTTCGAAGGCCTACAGCTTGTCATAAGCTTACTTTTTTGGCCTGAGTCTGGCCTTCTGAAAGTCTAATACGGCCTGCTAGCCTGTTTAAAAGCCTATTTCATATGAACATCTGCAAATAAGCAATGAAATCTAAGTTTAAATAGACTAGCGAACTAATATATCAATTAGATCAAACTCTCTTTTGATAATCAACATGAGTTCTTATGGGAGTTGACTATATATTGTACCATATTTCAATTCTAGTTTATAATAATACATTTAAATGTGCTAACAATTAATGTATACTAATAAGCTTAAATTAGTAAAAAAGTTAACAAAATTTTATTTTAATAAGTACAAAATATAATATAATAATAAATAACATTACTATTACTCATATTTACTTAAATAGGCCGGCCTAATAGGTCTAAGAGGTTTTTTGATTGGTCTGTGGCCTGACATTTTAAGCTAAATAGGCTTTTAAAAAAGCATAGGTCTTCTCTATTTAAGAAAAAAGTTTGACATGGTCTATCGTAGGCTAGGCCATAGGCCCCTGTAGACCGGCCTGACCTATTCTCATGCCTAGATCCAAATAAAGGGATGTGAGACCCAAATTGTAATAACGGTGAGGAATTCCCGAGTAGAAATACTTCCTCTTTTTCATGTTATCAAGGGGAAGACGAGTTGGACAATTTGGTATGGGCATGAAAGAAAGGGGGGACGTAATAGTCGAGCCAGAATTTCCTGGCCAAAACAGAGATGAACTTTCTGGGTTTGAAACAAGCTCGCACGCACTACTTGATGTGGGTGGATGCCTGGCAAAGGCAATGTTGGAGGAACGGTCAAGGAAGTATTCAGAATCATTGGCTTCAGTTAGAGAGAGTGATAATGGCAGGATGCTAATTGCTGCAATTTTATTCATAAATGTATGGTACATCGCTTATATGTTATATAAGTTGCCTAAACTAACATCATTAGGTTATACAGGCACATCACCATTTACAAATAACAATACATACATTTAATAAAAGCTATCACCAATATCCCGACCTCATGCATGATCATATGAAAAGCTCATCCCCTTCCTATCTAGTTTAAATTTTTTATCCAATTCTTCTAAACTATGTAGCTTTGTTTCATGATTGATTGCGAGAGCCTCGGTGTGGCATGATGTTAAACGCTCCAGAAAGTCTGGCTACTCCAAATATTTCCCAAGTAATGCCCCGTACATCAGAATCCAATAGCTCAAATCAAAAAAGCATTGGCCAACTCTTTGATGATAGCTTCAGATTGTCCAAATATGAGTAAGCACAAGGATGGTTTACAACTCCAACAAATTAAGAATTAGCTTTGTTAACTCTTCCTCCCAATGCTTTTAGATTTGTTTGATTTAGCTCAATGAACTTCCCTAGCCTGAAATAAAAGTACAACAGATGAAAACTTGTTAATCCATTTGTACAAAAAAAATCAATTGAAATATTATTGTTGGAATTCTATTTGAATATCGCTGCTACCACTGAAAAAGACTCCCTTGAGAACTAAGTACAATTAAAAGCACAAAATTTACCCAAGGTCTGGTGGAAGTCTAAAACCACCGATGCGAACTCGCTTTAATGAATGAATCTGAAACATGAAACAGAATCTCGACAAATTAATGTATGTATAATCACTCATTTGTCTTGGGGAGAAGATAAAAGCATTTACACATTTAGCATGTTATTGGTCTATAGATCTATAGACATCATACAAGGAACACAAGTGTCTTATTACAAGAAAAATAAGAGAATTTGTGGATTACAGTATCACAGAGGGTTTGCACCTCCTAATGCCAAAAGCCCCCGAGTCCAATGATAAGATACCTCACTCTTAAATCTTAATCCCCTTTATTATATGTGGCCATCACATCATGTCAAATTTCCCCTTTCTAACTCTCTAATGCGCCCACTTAGGGCTTCCTATATGCCACACCAAAAATCTTTAAGCTTGATTTTTCTGATGTATTTACATAAAGCAAGGCTGTTAACAAGAATTTATTCAACATCATAAAATATAGATAATGTCAAACAACATGGAGAGTATTATATTATGGATCTAACAGTTTTGATAATATATGATGTGAGAAAAATAGCAATTAGCACAATCAAATAAACTCCTTAGAAATGTGAAACACGGAAATATTGTCTAGTATGATTGCGATTGTGTTTTACTAAATTTCATCATTTTCACATTTTACACATGCTCAAGCATTAGAACTTTGGGCATTTTGAGGGTCATTTAACGAAGTATATGTATTAAAGGTTACCTCAAGTCCAGCACTTTTAACAAGTTCACGAACTTCATGCTTCCTTCCATCATGAACCTATGAGAATCCAAATTAAATCAAGCAAGCATACGTCAACTAAGTTCAACTGTTTTTTCATCATCTAACAATTTGTATGCTCTAACAAGCATATTGAACCGACTAAAAAGAAGCCATCTTGATAATTCAGATACAAGGATGTCAATGGCCTGTATTATTTATTGCTTAAATGTGAACCAATTTTACCATACAATATGCCCATTTTCACGTAAACGGTCAGAGTTTTTTTTTTAAAAAAAGGCTATATCTTTAGTGTTGAACATCAAGAGTTCTAGAACAAAATGGGGCATTCAGAAAAAAGAAAAAAAAATTAACATTCACTTGGGAGTTCCTTTGCTTTGAAGTTTAAATAAGAGGTGGAAAATTAAAAAACTAAAAATCATATAACTATTAAAACATTTCAACCTATGACTACAGTCAAAGAAAATCAAAATTTCAATGCAGAGATATCTACATATGTGTGGCAGCATATACTAGAATTGATCCAAAGTAGTGTCACGTGAAACATAGTCAATAACTTCATGCTTACGGTATACCATATTCCTAAAACACTAAGTATGGATTAAAAGACAACATTAACGTTATGCATCAAGAAACTATAGTTCAAGATATCATGTCATAATCAGCCAATGTAATGATTAAAAATTTACAACCAGTGTTGGGTAGCATAGTTGATATAGTAGATCAAAAATAGATATATTTACCACAATACGAAGTCGAGATCTTTGTGTATCCGGCATACGTGGAAGTAACTCCACACTATCAGGTACACAATGGACACCCTCAATTGTTGTTCCCTCACTTATGGCTGTTAAGTGCCTCTTATGAACTAGACCATTAACTGTTGCAATGTATCTGATCAAACAAACGTAATGTTTCAGAAAATGAGAGAACTCACAGGAGTAGAGAACTTTATTTATCTTAGAAATAATATCACGGACCAAAAATGAAAAATAATATGAGCCATGCATAAAACGTAATAATTTAAGTCACGTAAAAATATCAAATTAGAAAGCGTTTATAAAGTCCTAGCAAGAATCTTGTGAGAGGTATTCTTTCTGTTCCTATACATGCGATACAAATCCAAACTAATGAAAAAGTTCAGGAAAAAAATACACAAATCAAACTAAATAACTCACTCTTTTGAAAAATTAGATGACGGATGTGAAAGTTTTTGAGCAAAATCTCCTGCGAATAAGAACCATTGGATAAAGTATCAGATGAAAATGTTTGTTTCAATTAACAGAACCACTATTCACTCAACAGAGATAAAATTGCTTTCACAAGAAACCACATGCCATCATTAGTCACAATAAGTAACCCAGTAGTTGCAACATCAAGGCGCCCTACAGTAAATAGTCTTGGTGGGGGTACTCCTGGATGCTTTTTATCCTGGAAATAAAATTGTTTTCAGGTGATGGAGAGAACATTATTATAAATGGAGAAATATAAAACTACATCCTAAAAAGACGAAAAATTGTATATCAACTCAAAAGATTTCTACCAAGTAAAAGAAAAAAGAAAAAACACTGTCTTTAATAAAATATTAATAAAGCTCAAATTGACACATACCCAACTGCTCAAAAAATCATCAAATAGACTTATAACAGATTTAGACTCCTTTTCCCCAGATGAGCATATGTACCTGTGAAAATGTAATTGCATCACTTATCAGGATAGGATATCATATTACATACCCTTTTGAATTCATTTGCATAGGATATCATATCATTTTACATACCCTTTTGGTTTGTTCAAGGCAAGATAAACTTTGTGAGGCTGCCTCTTAGGAAGGCGGCTTCCATTGACATAGATATTATCCTTTGAGGGATCCACTTTAGTCTACACACCATAAAAATGTTTTTCTCATAAGCGAAAAACAATAGTTTCTAGAAGAAGAAAAACTGAAAAACAAAATCATATAGCTTTTTCAAAAGCTAATGTTAGATATTAATTAGAATTAGTAGTCAATATAGTTTAAGGTAGTATACTAACTAGTTAGTTATGATTGAATGAACAAGTTGATACGATGAGTGTAGGATGCACCTTATAGAGTGATCCTAAGGTATAACTAATCATAACCAACTAGTATACTACTTTAAACACTAATCCATGAAGTGATCAATGAAATCATGGTATATCAACATTAACACTATGCTGCTAAAAAAACCTATTTGGTGAAATTTCATAACGGCAGGGAACAAACCTGAGGTGTATTACAGACAGAACCGTTAACGGTAACCTTGCCTTTAAAAATAAGGTCTTCACAACTTCTCCTAGATGCAACTGAAAACAGAAGAGCACAATTACAAATTTAGTTACACACATTTAGTCCAATAGTTGGGCTCTCATTTTTTAATTCAAATAACTAAGCCTCTCTACTTCTTTTCAAGCTAAACAAATTCGATTCTGATATAATTCCTAGATAGAAATTGAAAGTAAATGGTAACTGAATATCACCTCCGGAAGCGGCGAGAACCTTGCTGAGACGAGTACCAGAGTCCTCCTTAATATTTTCATTATAGAATCTCCTTGCCGCTTTAGAATACTGCGGCGGCGCTGACACAGCACGAATCTTGGTTTCTTTTTCACTCTTTTTCTTGTTTTTGGTAATTTGATCCTTTTCTGATTTTTTTGTACCGGTTTGAACATTAGCCATTTCTTTGAGAAAACTAGGAGGAGGCTCTGATAGAAGCTTGAGGTTGCCATCTTCGCCGCGAACAATCCACGGAATCATGAGAGGACCTTCGTCATCGTCGTAGTCGTTTGGGGTTTGAGTTTTGGGGTTGGGTTTGGGGTTAGAGGGAGAGAAAGAGATGTTGAATTTGGAAGAGGAGGAGGAACAAGTGAAGCGGGGGAGAGTGCGGAAGGTAGAAGTAAGTTTGGTTGATTTGGTGGTGGTGAAATAGAGTGCTGTCATCGCCATTGTTGCCGCTGAACCCATTTCTTCTTCTACAGATTGCAGGGAAAGAAAAAAGGGAGCTTCTCTCCTTCGTTTCTATCTTATCCGTTTGCCTTTGATAACAAAATATTACTAGTGTACATATTAGGATGCAGTTGGAAGGGTAAAATGTCATCAAATACGAATAAAGAAACTCATGTCTTTCGCAATAAGCATGATTGGTTTGATTGGATTGACTTATTTGACTTTAATTAGACTTCAATTATTGAAGTTTTGTGAGACTGTTTGAGAGAATTTAGAAAAACGGTTTATTCTACTTGTTTCATAAAACTCTCCAGTTTATAAAAACAACCTATAGCATAATACTTTGATGTTATTTTATGTTTCGTTAAATATAGTAAGCTTATACATAAGCACCTACCATGATAATCGTTTGTGTTATATGCAGTAAATAGGTTGTTTATCCAAACAGACCGACATTGTTTCCTTAAATATAGTATATTTTTCTATTGTATGTAATGTAACATGAAGCTCCATATAAACGTATCAAGAAGCACTCCTTCGCTTAAGTAAACTTCCAGTGTTAATAAACATCAAATATTATGGAGAAAAGGACAACAAAATGTACAGATCAGAGTCAAACCAAAAACATAACCCTCAAGTCCTTATCTCAAGGACAACTTTGGCGAGGTAGAGAGTCTAATCAATCTCAAGAAAATTATTTTGGCAGGTAACTGTGCAAAAAAATCTATCCAACTTGCCAGCATTTTTTTGCAGGCAAATTTGAGACAAATTCGTGTAGAAGTTTGATTTTAAATGTGTTTAGCCACTTTCCATGGCGAGCATATTCACCAATTGATCAGCGGAAATGAATACCAAAATGTTTGTCATGTGAAAACTTTCTTCACGTTCATCAAAGTCCTCAACCTGAGAAAAATTACACAAAAAATCAGTTAACACTCTATCAAAATGTTTGATATGTGACGGCGCCATCATTAACGTATAGTTAACAGATATGTGTTGTTTTTTGCACTTACTAACTGTGCTTCCCATCATGAAACTGGGCATTTTTTGAGGATTTAAAAGTCTTCAAAAAATCTGTAGCCTTCCGCAGCTCTTCCGTCTGCCTTGATTTGTCCCATTTGTGTTCATTTGCCAATATTTCGATCACACGAGGCAATGCCCTTCTTGCTGCATCAGTTTCAAGGAAAGCAAGACGAGTCCTCCTTGCAATGAAATCGATAGCAGATTCACAGTATTCATTACGAGCACAGTAGGCTACCTCCGCCTCCAGATATGGGTAACCATGGGCAAGTCGCTTGCCCAAATTTTCATTCTGAAATACAAAATATAGAGTCAATTTTGTGAAACGCGGAAGCTGACTAATTTCTCTAACACCCATGTAGCTGATAAACATTATTATTATTACCATAAATAATAGGATGTTGGAATATCAACACCACCGCTCCCAAAGAAAACATAAAAATGCAAGAGAATTGAAATGAACGGCCTTAATATGGTTTACAAGATCTTTTGTTTACAATCAATAGCATGATCTAAAAAATCACATCAACCCGTCACCAGACTGTAATATGAAGTCTTGTGACTTGGCAAAATGATACACCTTACAACAATAACAGCAAGGTTTTTTTTTTCAATTGTGTGGGATTGGTTATTCTTTAAAAACATCATGCCTAATGATCAACTGTTCAAATCTAAATCATTTTTTATGGTTAGACATACGATTTTTTTAGTTTCCCTCAACCTTATTATTAGACTACTCTTCATCTGATGCAACCTCCTCACTGAGGCTTTTTAAGCTCTTTTCCACACATGCCCAAATCACCTAAGGCAAAATTCTATCATCTTTTCCATGATAGACGCTACCTCAATTTTCACCTGATGCATCATTTCTATCCAAATTGCATGAAAAAGTGTTTCCAATTTTGACCACAGTACTAATGGTGTCATTTAGGCAAATTCTGGTTTTGCCAACTTTGGAATTCTAAAACAATGCAAAAAAGCTCGGCCAAAATAGACAGCCGTTGAACTATTTTAAAACAAAATTATAGCGACACAAGGATAAAGGTACATCATCATTAAATATAAGAAATGGAAAGAAAAACACAAAGCAGAGCACTGTGTTCTTCTTCAAGTGTGAGAATCCCAGCAGTAACTGAAGAGTTGTAAACATAACTCCAAATCGAAGATGGTACAAAATCACCAGGTCCATTTTATGTAAGATGCATATGTAAATGTTTTGTTGCTTAATGAAAATAACAATAAGAAATATAAAGCAATAAAAGCAAACCTGAGCGATGGCAGCCACACGCTCAGCCAATGTTCCATATGCATGAGACAAATGCCTTGCAGCAGCAGAGTCCATTACCCCAGGGACAACTTTACCACTATATGTACTTTTCATGCGCTTATACTGTTGAGCAAGAACTGTAAAGGAAGAAGGCTCCCACCCTTCACCACCAACAATGCAGAGATTGTTGGTCACACATCCATTGGCGGGGGTCAGCTTTCCAGACTTTATAGCTGCATCAACAGCATCTTCTGCCATGCTGAAACACAGAGATCATAACAATATTAATGTGCATAGAAACTTTTGTGTGATGTAAATATAAACTAGAGTAACTAGATTGCCAATACAATGACATATCATGCCTGGTCAGTGAAACCACATCTAAACAAACTTCAACAAGCTGCTGTTAAATCATTACCTACGATAGGTAGTCCACTTGCCCCCGGTGATGGTTACCAAACCAGGGTAATCCTCACAGACAACATGATCCCTTGAGATACTCTCAGTACTTTTTGCTGTTGGATCCACTGCTAATGGGCGAATGCCACTCCAAGCAGAAAGAACATCAACACGGCGAACCTAAAAATTTTCCATTGTTATTTATTCCCTGTTAGCAAACAGTGTAAGACCGAAAATGCAACACACACACACACATATATACTAGCTCCATCCCTAAATATAGGATCTCCCCTTGAGTAAATCATGGGAATTAAGGAAGTTGGTTGGTATATTAAATTTGTTAATAACTGGTCTTGTTTTTACAAGTTTAGCCTTCAAGAGAAAGAATTAGCTGATGTTTATATTAGAGTATTTATTAGAGATTGCAGAAAAAGATGTAAATTAATTAGGGGTATGCTATTTAATAAATAATTAATGTAGTTGAAAATTCAAAGGTGGTCTTTTAAAAAGGAACAAAGAAAAAACTCATGAGGGTCTTATACTTAGGAGCAGAGGGGGTATATTTTAAAATGACATCTAGATTGATTGGCAGCTCAGCAGCATCAGTTGGCTTGCATTTAATCAAGTATCAAAAGGACATACATAATTAAACAAGAAATAGAGTCTTCCGTTATTTTCCTAAGACAATCTAACATACTTACAAACAGGTAATATCTCAGAGAACTTGTAGTTATTAATCTAAACATCAGAAATAAGAGTTTAAAAACATAAAAAGTAAAAAATAAAAAAATAAAAACTACAGCCTTTCCTATTAGGTGGGAACTGGTAAAGTTGTTGTCATATGACTGAAAGGTCACAGGTTCAAGTCCTGGAAACAACCTCTTGTGTAAAAAACAGAGTAAGGCTGCGTACAATACACCAATAATGATGGGACCCCTTCCCGGACCCTGCGTATGCGGGAGCTTTAGTGCACCGGGTTGCCCTTTGCCCATTGTGTTTTATCCATACCAACTCTTCAGAAAGTAAGAACACATAATGAGTTAAAAAAAAAAATTATCTATACTGGTGGGTACAACGTACCTTAACATTAAGGTAATCAGATATTGCATCCAATATAAATTGTATTTCATCTTCATGCGGTTCTGGAAGATATGTAATGCTAGTACTAGAATCTGTAGTTCCAGCAATGGTTCGTCCCATCCATGGAAGCATGAAAACAACACGCCCATCCTTAGTTTTAGGAACAATTAAGCCCATTCCCTCAGGAGAATAGTAATCAGGGAGTGTAATATGTACACCACTGCTAGGAGCAATCATTTCTTTTGCATTTTTGTCGACCATTTTCCTTACAGCGTCACAAAATGGCCCGCTTGCATTCACAATCACTTTTGCATATGTATCAAACTCCTCGCCTGCATTACATAAAATAGCAAACAAACGTCGTTAATTATCAAGGTAAAAATAATTAAATTTTAAATTTTATTCTTAAAAGAAGCTGCATTTATTTTATCATACATTTCACACTGACGGGAAAGTTATTCATCTTTCAGTTCATATTAACTAGTATACCTATTGTTAGATGACATTGGTCAATTGCTTAGTAAGTGAAAAAACCATGTGGATAAAACTAACAGCCTTGTATATAAAAACTATTTCGAAGTATCCACAAAACCAAACACTAGAGTTTCACATTTATTTTACAATAAGACCAACTGTTCTACTCCGGCTGCAGAGGTTTATTCTCTTATGGGATGAGGGTGTGGTAACAATTAGAAATTAAAAGAAAACTTACCGGTTAAATTATCTCGAACTCTTGCACCAATTATTCGTTCTCCAGCATCATCCTTCAGTAAGGTTACCACTTCCGCATGGTTAAGCACTGCCGCACCAGCTAAAGCAGCAGTGCAAGCCACTCCAACATTAAGACGTGAATCATTCATCTGCCCATCATAATAAACAACTGTGCCCCTTAGGCTTCTATCCTTTCCCTCCCTTAATAGAGTGGGGAAGAGCTCAACAGATTCTTTTGTAGAATAATATCTTGATAAGTGCAGCAGTTGTCTTCCTGCGACCAAATCGTACATTTTCAAGCCCGCCCAGTAGTACACTACTTCAAACCAGCTAAAACATGGTGTCATGCACGGCAATGCATGGCATAGGTGTGGTGCATTTTCAATAACCCGTTTACGCTCATCGAGTGCATGAAGTACTAACTTGTATTGGCCAAAGTCAAGATTAAAGACGGCTTTCTCCAAGTAACGAACACCTAATAGTTCACAAAAACACTGATATTAGAAATGGGAAACAAGGGCTCAATTATTCAAAATTCATTTCAAACAGAGTTCGGTTGAAGGCAAGAGGGAAAATAATAAAAATTCTAGTCATCAACCTTCATAAAAGCTTAAACTATTAGGTGTAGAGTTCATGAATGGTTTTATATATAACATGTTTCCTCGCAGGAAAGCTCTTTTGACTTAAAGCCTGAGCAAAGCATAGATGTCAATTTCTCCATGTTTTGAAATTCAAATCTACTTAGAAGAATGGGGAGACTACTTGGTCATAGAATCTCTAATACCATATCAAAATCAAGTCTCCTAGAAAAGCTAAGCTATTAGAAGCAGTCTCATGCCTGATTTACCCAAAGCAAAGAGTTGAATCAGAAGCAATGTCCAATCTGGAATATACCCAGTTCAAACACATTGTGCAGTTTGTATCATTTGCTTTGAAAGACTCGATTTCAAAACATCACATCAGTCATCAAAACATAATATTGTTAGGCACAAGTTAGATCCCAAAACAGACAATAATATGAAGCACGGACACAGACACATACACCGAACATGACATGGACACCAACGCATCAACATCGATAATAATTTGAAAAAATGCATAATTCAATGTAATCAAGTGTCAGTGTCGTGTGACACTGTCGGAAACTGACATGTAGACACTGACATCTGTCCTAACAGGTATTCGAACAGAAGTGTTGGTGCTACATGACAATATAGTTAGTTGTATTCGGTAACGATATTTATATATTCACACATGTTGCACTGCACGGTACACTCATACACACATAAATTTAGAATCATAAAATAAATTAAAAAAAGAACATGTTGATCTATTAAGCAGAAATTATATTATATACAATTGAATATTATAAATTGCAGACTTCATCGTATCATAAGTCACAGTCACAGGTTAAAACTATTCATCAAATAAAAAACAAATGAAAATCCATTATCCAAAAACGCATGATTCATTCATTCATTATTATTATATTGTACATTTACAACCACAATTGCGCACGTTACGTACCTCCATGAAGAAGCTTCGTGGATCGCGACGAAGTTCCAGAAGCGAAATCCTCCCGTTCAACAAGCCCAACCTTGAGTCCACGTGTCACGGCATCAAGCGCGGCACCGGCACCAGTGGCACCACCGCCAATAACAAGAACATCAAGAGGATTCGCCTTACTAGCAGCTATCAACACCGACTGCTGCGTTTCCCTCGACGGAACAACGGCATCCGGAGCGTGTAGCTTCTGCCGAAGAGCTTGAAGGGAACCCGAGTCGCTGGAGGAGATTGAAGGATTTTGAAGGATCAAAGCGCCGCCGTATGTGGTGGCGATAACCGCACCAGCGGCGAGGCTGAGTTTTTTCATTCTCGTCATGGCGGAAAAGCGCGTTTGGAATAAGCGTGGTGACGGAACGGTGATTTGTTATTATTAATAAATTAAAAGTGAAGGAGAAAACGGTTATTTAAGATTATGAAATTGTGGAGCGGTGAAATCACGAGTGTGTTGAAAAGTTGAAAATGAGAGAGAAAGAGAAAGAGAGGATATTCGTATTCATGTGTTCAATTCAACATCGTGTGTGTTTGTGTGACGTGTGAATGTTAACATGTTTTGTAGGGTCAAAAGACAAGAACTGAAGTGTAGGAGTTAAGACAAGTGTCACACACTTTAAGGACAGTTGTTTTTTGTGTTTTCTACTTTTAAATATAGGTCAATGTTCCTTTTTTTATCCTTCAAATAGTTGAGAAAGTCAAAAACTCATGTTTAATCAAGCTTCTTTATTTCTTTTTCAATGTTTTTAAAGTAACAATTTCAATAGTGTTTACATAAGATAATGTAAGTCTATTTTAACTTAATTAAAGTCTTGGGTCGACTCTACTATTGGGCATGCATCAGCGTTAAAAATTTTAAGGAGAGTTTGTCAGTTGCACGCATAGGATATAGCAATCAAAAATTTATTGGGACTCTTTTTCATTTTTTTTTAGGTTTAAATATGTCATTGGTCTCTCCACTTTTTTCAGATTTTGGCATTAGTCCCTACACTTTTTTTGTTTGGCATTGGTCCCTGCAGTTTCTAAATTTTTTGGCTTTAATCCTTCCGTTAAGTTCTTGTTAAAAAAAGGAAAACTAACGGTGTGCCACATGGACCAATCATTACATGCCACGTGGCACACTAAAAAAAATTTGAGCTTTTTAATTATTAATTTATTCATTATTTGTTGACTTAAAAATATCTTTAGTCCTTGCACTTTTAATATTTTTTTATATTAGTCAATGCACTTTGGAATTAGTCCATGAATGCTTTTTTTAAAAATAAAAAAAAACTTTCATTATTTTTATACATCTTAAATAGAGCAAAAGTAACTGGACAACATATTCTTTATTGGATTTTGTTAGAAGACACGTTTTATGAAGGTGTCTTTTAGCAAGTTATTCTACGAGCATTTGTTAAAAGACACCAATTAATTTTTATGAAGGTGTCTTTTAACAAAGTTATAACTAAAAAGTGAAAATCACACCTTAATGTGTGGATTGTTGAAGACACCTTCATAGATGGCTTCTAGCAAAACACTTCTTTATTTTATGCATTTTATGTAGAGCTAAAGACATGTTAGAAATTTTAAGAATGAGTTTGTTTAGGATTATTATTTGAAAGATAAAAAAAAGTACTCATTTATTCTTACGTCTTTCTGAGGAATACAAAATAATTTTTGTAATTGTGTGCAAACATTTTTTTTTGAGGAAATAATTGTGTACAAACATGAAATGACTTTTGTTTTTCTTTGCTGTACCCGCCAAATCTACTTAGAATGCATAAAATAATTATTTTTATTAAAAAAAATTAATAAATTTCTAAATAAAACATTTTATTCTCAACATAAACAGTATTTCTTTTCGGAAGAAAAAACTAACGGACATAAATTAAAACATAAAAAAATTATGGGATAATAGGCATTTACCCTTGTAATATATGTCACTTTTGGTTTTCCCTCTTGTAAATTTTTTTTGTTAGATTCCGTCCTTGTAAATTTTTTATGTTTTAAAATACCCCTTAGACCAGCTGACTGTGCATTTTTGCTGATGTGGCACGCTGAGTCACATTTTTCTGATGACGTGACATGTTGACTGTATAATTGATTTTATTTTTTGTCCACGTGGCACACTGTTACTTTAGCTTTTTTTTCGCTTGGACTCAATAGAAGGACCAAAGCCAAAAAATTTACAAACTACAGGGATCAATGCCAAAAACTGGTGAAAGAGCAGGGACCAATGTCAAAAACTGGTGAAAGAGCAGGGACATTCGATATAGCAATCAGAAATTAACACACTTAAGACATTCGATATAATATTTTTCATTGTTTTATTAAGAGGTTATGATATTATTTTTTATATAAAATGAGGTTATGATACTTTGATTTTTCTTGATTTCGATGGTAGTGGAGAGGTTAAAAAGGCTCAATTGCAATTTTAATACCTCTATTGTTGTCATTTCTTCGAATTGATCCACCTTTTGGGTTTCAACACTATTCGTAGTACAGGCAGGTTTTTAATCTGTTCAAACCCTATGTGATGTCCCCTTAATCTCTTCCACTATATCCTCAACATGCCTCACCATGATTTTGAAAATAATTTGGTTTCTAGCTTGCCAAATTACCCAAATTGTTGCATGCCAAATTATTCATAACTCTTTTCTCATCTCCTCTTTCCTTCCCTCCTGCATACACAATGAACAAATAAGTTTGGAGGGGTGATGAAAGAAAACCCCAACCACTCCACGACCAGCGCCTAGACCATGTTTACCACCTCACAATAAAGAAACAAATGCAACGAAGATTCTTCAAGTTTATTACACAACACACACTCAGTTGAAACATCCATAGGTAAAATGCCTCACCTAGCAAAAAAAATTCTAGTGGAAATCTAATTGATAAGAAGTTTCCACGAAAAATCTATCACATTTGAAGGTGTGGACACAAGGCCAAAAACATGTTCCCCATTTCACTCATATCCCAACAACCTTTCTAACTTTCCGTAAAAACTCCTCCCTTCTCGGCCCTCCAAATCCAACCATCCTCCTCGTGAGACCACCTATGACCCTCCAAATCTTCCAATAAAATTTTAAGAAGGTTATCCTCCAAAACAAATAAATTCCGCCGCCATATATAAATTATCATTTACTATTAGCTTATGCAATCCATTCACCTCCTCCTCCTCTGCTGCCTCCTTTTGATATTGCAAAAGTCTCGGATATTTTAAATACAATGGTGTTTCCCCCTCAGAACTTTCCAAAAACTCGTTTTCCGTCCATTCCCCATCTTTCTTACCACTTTGTCGTGGAACCAACTTACTCCAATGTAATCTTCTAGGTTGACAATATCATTTCTATAAAAAAAAAAATGTTATATCCAGCTAAGCCTTCAATTTTTTTTATTTTTTTTTAGTAAAGCTAAGCCTTCAATTGAAAGGTACATTATCCGTGATATATTGCCAAAAAATAATTATTTCATACACGGGAAGGAAATGCATCGAACTGACAAACCTAGAAACATTTTCAACAACCAAAAACAATTCTTCCTGCATCCCTTTATCAATAAATTATTGACTTTTCAAAAACTAAAAATTAATTAATTCACATAACAATTAACATATGTGTGTGTGTTGTGCACATCACTTGAAAACTAATGCACTGTGAATGTCGCTTGTGAACTTAGACTGAACTCAAAGATAATATCAAGTGCCTGGACAAATAAAAGTATATATATATTAATAATAAAGTCTGATATTTTGGATGTCTATGAATGCACCACTTTAAAACTAGTGCACCATAAATGTCACATGTGGCCACCAAAACATGAAAAGGAAACACAAACAGAAATAAATCACTTTGCAAATCATATTGTCGGGTCACTTCTTTTGCAACTGTGGTGTCTATCAATGACTAAAACAAGGAGGGACCCCTGAACATTTCAACAAAAATATCATATAACAGGGTCAATTTTGCTATTACAATTTACAAGACTTGAATCTTCCCAAAACTCTAAGGACTAAAATGTAATAATCCTTTGAAATGGAGTAACATGCTAGAACGAGGCTTATCTTGGTGGTTTATGGCTGAACTGCATGCAATAGAACTTCACCTTCGAATCCACTGTTTACAGTATTTATCTTCTCATCATTCTCGAGAAGCTTCTTACCTGTTGACATAAGGAGATTAACATTGCAGTTTCACGAAAAAAGAATGCAGTGTGATACATTGATTAATCCAACAGTGTCTCATGTTTGTTCAAAGAATGTATTACAGCATAGCAGATCACTTGATGAATGTGTACGCTGAAGTTTTCATCAAGTGTAACCAAACTAACCTCTTTCTTCTTCATCTGCGTCGCAATAATCATCATGGTTGCTAGTTCCTTCAAGCCACTCCTCTAGTTTAGCTTCTTTATTAGCTCTGAAGTCATCAAACCTTTCTGACAATGACAACAACTTAATGCTAATATCACTTTCATCGGTCTGTTCGTGTTGAGACTCGTCTTCAACCTGACTCGATATAGGCAAATCATCAGGTTTGGTTCCCTGTAATGATGAAGTTATGCCGTCTGATGTGATTGACCGTGGCAAATCAGGATATCGTAGCTTCTCTTCGTTGGAATCTACTGATCCTTTACCATCAGGCTGTTGCCACTTGAGACTGTTAACCTTCTGTTTCGCCGACTTTAAAACATTTGAAAAATAGTTACTCCTTTTATCATCACCTTCCTGAGCATAAAGAGCATGATTGCCCCAAAAACGAGTTCTTTCTGTCTGAGAATTTGGTGTTGATGTTGATGAATGGATTGACCCTTTTTTTGGTTTTTTTGTTTTCATAATTTCCAGAGATTTGTTTATGTCACCTATCATCTCATTGACTATGGAAAATCCACACTCTTTCATTGATCGAACTGCTGTAATAGAGTCCTCCAAGTCATCAGTGTGCAAAGTTGTTTCGTGAACCTTTTCGACAATATTTTTGTCGGCTTTAATGACATTTGGCACTGCATTTTGAGCATGTTGTTGGATAAAGTAAAGCCCCACCGATGGTTCGTTAGCCACGTATTTGATCATATCCGCCATGCATTCACTTATCTCCACAAAACCATCAACGGTAGAGAATTCATGCATCTTCCTGAAGACAAAATACAGTTCATTACTGACCAAGAAAGAAACATAGTAAGTTGACTAGGGTAAAATCAAAGTGATTAAAAAGCCTAATCAACATTTACTGATACAAAAGGCTAATTTAGACAACCATTAGATTGATACATTCAATTGTTAATCTCGATTCAACTCCTAACGCGTATTGCAGCGGATTAACAAAGTCAATTGAATGGATCATATTATATACGATGAGAATGGAATTTTAAACTGATAGGATTTCACATTTTAGTGGAATGATTGGGGAGGATAAATTATTGTAGTAAGCTTCACTTAAGTTTGACTAGCGACTACAAAAAATTTGATTCAGACACACATATCTACACGTGAAAGAATTCCACAAGAACTTTATCACTCTAGTGATATTGAGCTGAAAAATTGAAATCAAAATTCTTAAAATTAAAACACAGATTGAAATATGCCTGCAGCTGCTGCATCGTTGATGTGTGAGATTGAACAAATGAATGATTGACTAGACATAGAGAGGAGTATTTATATATAACTATTGGCCACACACCAAATAGGATTTGCTTTTCCAAAAGGAGGCTACAAAGCCCAAAAAAGATGCCAAATCATAAATCTCTGACCCATGAATGTTCTAAAAGAACTGGAAATTCCAAAACAGATTCAAAACTTCGGAAAAACAGAACTAGCAAATAAGGACATTATGCAATTCAGAGAGATGGTAATGGCAGAGGAAAATATTTGAAAAAAGAAGACTCCCCTGAACAAATATCTTTCCATTTACAAAAATGGGAATCATCCCAATTGGCAAAGAAAGCGGATACGATACGAAAATAAGTTTATACCTATTACCTAAGATATAAATTTCCAGAGACTAATGTGAAACTATCATCCTACTTTATCAATATTTATTTTCACAGTTATAAAATATTCAAACTGAAGTAGCAATGATTATCCTTTTCCTTTTACCCATTTACCATTGAATCCCGAACAAATGGGGTACACTCCTGGGCACTGGCATTCAGTACTCTTAAGTCTTAATAGGAAAATACATTGGCAGACAAGGGTTCTTTTTTTAATTTTAATACACACACATGTAAAAGGTAATTCAAATTCTCTAGTCCACGACTTTAAACACGGCCAAATGAGTTTTTCGAGTCACACTCACACCAACTTAGTAGCTCCATTCAAAAAACATTAGGTTCCCAGGATGAAATCAAAATAATCACGGTGCTATGGTGGAAACTAGACAGATATGCAAACTCCTTTAGCATATTATTTTAGTTTCTGTCTTGCTCTCTTCCATTCATACAGATTTTATGTTAATAAAAATTGTAATTGATGTGTACTATGCCACGGGGTGTAAATTACCTAGTAGTAGGCTACTATTTCAAACTTCAAAGTTACCATACCCACATTTTTCTGCCTCCAATTTTCTTACATAAGAATTCATAAGAAGCTTTACATATGTTTTAACTTAAATAAATAAAAAATAGTATTTGTAAATATTACAGGGAATCAGTCTAACCTCTAGACACATCAATTAGGGAAACGCCTTTAAAAAATCAGGAAGCAAACACCTACAAGAAAGGCCATGATGAACAAAATCATATCTCATGTCAGTAAGAGCAAATAATTCTGCTTCAACTATATACACTGAAATAGAATATGCTACAAACAGATAGTGCAGAATTGTGAAAGTGAAGAGACAAGTATCTACAATGAAATCATCAAATAACAAAAATGACTTGGAAAAGACAAAATAAATTAAGAAAAGAGTGTTTGGTGGCTAATGAATAGAGTTCAGAGACAGTATAAAAGTCAAAATTAAGTATCACTATTCAGAAACAATTTATTTAAACCCACATTCAGATATAAAGTATGAAGAAAGAATTATAAACATTTGAAATCAAGTCAACAAAGAAAAAAATAATAAATAAATAAAGGCAACCTTTGCTCCTCTTGATAAATCACCTAATTATTATAAAGGAAAAAAAAAAAGAGAATGAAAGAACAGTGATTTAGATACCCTCTCCAGGAATTTGAGCGATGAAAAAGAAGGAGAAAACTGAAAACGTACCCTGAAAAGAAGATAAGATGAGAGACACATCACCCTTCTCTTCTCTTCTCTTCTCTTCGGTTGTTATTAGGTTCAGTCCCCCACACACGACACGACAGTGACACACACGCCCCAACAGCAATAACTTCGTTTAGCTCGCTGTGTCTTTGTCTACTCCCTAATCTCTCTAGTCTCTACTCCTTTGAATTCTTTTATCCGGTAATAGTCACTTTACTCGTGAAATTAATCATTTTAGTTTTTACGCTAAAATAACCTTTTAATGTTCACAATAACTCTTTTTATATGGAGATTAAAATGACAATAAACATGTACTTATAAGAACAAATATGACAATAAGTAAGTATATTGGAGGACTAATCTAACAATATTAATGAAATATTTTAACATTAAGAACTATTTTGACTAACAAAATGCATAATGAGAGACTACTTTGAAGCTTTGATACACTTAGGGTCCGTTTGGTTGGAAAAAAATCAAAATATATAGTATTTTATATTTGAAGTGTTTTTTAACATAATATTTTACGCGAAACTGTAAAACTAATTCATTGAGTCCGATAATATCGTAATGGATGGAAAAGTCTATTCAAAAACTTTAACACATTGTTTTCTTAGTGCTGACTTCGACTTCGTTAAAAAGAGTTTTTACCATTTTATTCAAATACTTAGGTAAAAAAATCTTTTCTTTTCTACCTTAATACACCCATATATATATATATTTAATAAACCATTTTTTTTAAGAAGCATATTTAATAAACCAATTGATAATGGATGAACTTATATCTGATGCTGAATAGATTAGTTGATGGTGCTCCTTAAAAAAAATAATTGATAGAGCAAATTGAGCTTGTAATGATTGTTAGAACGATAGTTAAATTTGACATTCTCAACATGAATATAAATTGGTTAATGAATATAAATTTGACATATAAAATTGTTAGATCGGGTATTGTGACAAAAGCTTGAACTCTGAATGCTGGACTTGGACGAAGGTTAGGAACACTCTCTTTACATTGACATATAAAATTGTTAGACCGGGTATTGTGACAAAAGCTTGAATTTTGGATGTTGCACTTAGACGAAGGTTAGTAACACTCTCTTTACAATACTTATTATTTTATTTGACAAAATTAATGCATGACCCACCACTTTAAGTTGAACTCATTTTCATAATGTGAGACCCATCATAATTTAAGTCAATAAGAAAGTGAGCGTTGAAGAGAATATTGAGAAAGGAGGATTGCTAACACTAATCATTGCACTTTCTGATAGTTACTACCATTCCTTTTGTGGCTGAAAAATTACACGTGTCATCCTTCTACATATTTGTATAAGCTTTTATTTATTTATCTTTTTAATAACATTTTTTTATAAATATTATAAATTGAATCTGTGACTTTTTTATGAATTTAATATTATTTGATCTACATATTTCAATTTCATTTTTGGTCTGGACTAGGGTAATTAAACACATAGATATATCATCAAAGGAACCGGATGAATAGATGATTTTGTAAAAAAATAAATAACACTTTTTTTCCAACACTTTTCTAACATTCACCTAGTTATTAGATAAAATTATCGTAAATCTCGTAGTTAAAATAGTCGTGTATAAAATGGTGGAACTCGTTTGAATTTCACAAAATAAAAAAAAAATGATTTTTTTAGGGGAAAGTGAATATCATTTGAAAGTGTTAGAACTTTTTCTTTTAGACAAGATGAAAGTGTTAGAAAATGTTACTAGTATTTCTTTAAATAAAAACTAATAATCATTGTTTTTTTAGATAGTTATTGTGAAATTTTGAAGTGGGTTGAGGGGTAGCACTTGGTTGACATTATGGTTGGTGATATTGGTCAACCACAATGTTACATGTGGCTTTCTTCGTTTTCTTTCATAAGATTTTTTTGTTGTTTTGTAGACTTATAACATTGTGGTTGGTAATGTCACCAATGTCATCAACCACAATGTCACTCAACTATTATCCGGGGTTGAGTGGGTTATTTCTGACGGCAACTTTGGTTGGAAACAGGCAAGTAGGTTGCTTTCTCGTGAGTGGATAAATAACACTTGATTTTCAAACTGATAGATAGAATAACCAACCTATTCTTTTATGTAAAAAAACAGCTATTTTCGTTTTTCTTGTAAAAAAAAAAAACTATTTTGGTTTTTAAATGAATGCCACCACGTAAGTTCATTAAAATATCAAACGTATAAATATTTTGAATGTTTTTTATTAATCTATTTAGTCATTTTTTGTCTTTGGTTTGAAAGAAAATATATACTTTATTGGATCAATGAAGTTTATATTTGTTAATTGTGATGATACTTTTTTCTATCATTCAATTTAGTTCTTAGATTTTTTTTAGTTGGATTCTTAATGTTCATTAGATCAAGAAATATTTAAAGACTATTGCAAAAATAGTTACATATTATATTACCATCAAGCTTCATTAACACATGAATTTTGAGATTACAGTCGATGCCTATGTAAAATTTGAATGGAACCTCTTACCAATTAGATAAAAATCATTAATCGTTTATGAAATTGATGGTAGAAGAAGATAAAGTCATAAATGTTTTTGTTCTCACTATTTATCTATTATGACTCTATGAGTTCGTTTCATGGTCATGGTAAAAAGACACGATTAATATATTTTATTATTTTGATTGATGCAATGAGAGATCAAATAAATTATTCATATTATTTATCATATCCTATCACTCCTTTGAATTTCTATCATAAGTTTAGCTGGGGTTAAAATTAACATGGTTTGATAAAAGGAATCCTTATTTTGTCTTCACTGTCCTCCCCCTCTCACATCCTCTCCGCCCCAACCATCTCATCCCTTTCCATCATCTTTTTTTTTTGACAAAATCCATTTCCATCGTCTTCTTCCTCTCACTCACTTGTATCATCGTTGTGTTATTCTCTATCTTTTTTCTTTAAAAAAAAAAAAACTTCTTCTTCATTAATTATTGATTTCACTTTTTTTATAGATTTTTTTTCATCTTCTTTTTATATGCTTCTATTTTTCTTTAACGATTTCTATTTCTCTCTTTTTTTTGTTTCGATTTCAAAATTCTCTTATTCTTTTCATAGATATATCTCTTTTTTTAAATCATCTACTCATTTTAAAAAAAAAAAATTAATATTTTTTTTTATTTTT
>Ga0228710_1000735_pt1 | contig 44770 bp, 14 predicted proteins | sample MedpolnodulmetaG_FD_177995 | JGI IMG/M metagenome (GOLD analysis project Ga0228710, IMG submission 177995) | Root nodule microbial communities from Medicago polymorpha collected in Santa Monica, California, United States - pink nodules | ecosystem: Host-associated > Plants > Roots > Nodule... | reverse complement strand
GGTCAATAAAATTCAGGAGAGGGCCTCAACCTACACAGTTTGTGAGACTATGTCAAGACCCAATAAAACCAAAACCACCTAAAAAGTAATCAAGAAACTAAGGACCTCTAAACTAACACTATCAATATAAGAAATATGACATTAAAACCAAAACTAAATTGAGCAATACAATTTTCTTGTAATATCCCGCTTATTAGTTCAAGATATTTTACCCGTCAACTCGCCTTATGCGCGTATTAGTCTGAGGGGCAGTTTGGTAATTGCATTTAGGGGCTTTATAAGGGGTTTTAAACCCAAACTAACTCATTTGTTGCTTGCTCTCTCTCTCTCTTAGTTACAAGGACAGATTCTGTCCTCCCTCTCCCTCTCTTGAGCTAAGCTCACTCTCCATCTCCTTCAATCCAATCCTTCCAACCTTTCTTCTTGAAGAATCATGTTGCATGTTAAGGGACTTGGATGATCAAGTGAAATTCAAGCCAACTCTCACTCAATCTCCTTCCTTCTCATCCTTTTAGAGTGGATCTAGAACCTGCATTTGTGTGTGTGTGTGTGTGCTTGTTCTCTTGTACCTGCAGGTGAGTTCTTTAGCTAGCAAACATCCTTGGGTTGTGTTGTGTCTTGAGAGATAATTGTGTAGTTAGAAACCATATGAACTTAGGGTTTAATGCCATGAATTTGCTATGATTCTGTTGATATTGTGTAAACTGTTGCCATGCAATGTTTCTAAACTGTTTTCCAGGTACCATGGGTGTATTGTGAGCACTAGAGGCTTGAAATTAGGCTTTTGGCACAAAAATACGATTTTCTGCATTTCTGGATTGATGAATGCACGCTTGAGCGTGCACTGCACGCTCAAGCGTGCAAAACGTCGTAACTCAGGCCCTGTACGCTTACGAGTACGCTTAAGTGTACTGGCCAGCAAGCTGTACGCTTACGGGCACGCTTAAGCGTACACCATTTTGACAGCATTCTTTAAAAAACTTCTTTGTGGTCCAGAGTGCCGTCCGGAACCGTTTTTACAAACCATTACCACTTTATAACATCGGTGCCAAAGACCTTCAATATCAAGTCGATAACATGCATTCCCATGGTGCAATTCATTTATAAGTTGCATGAGCAACATTCACCAATTCAATGGACCGTGGCTTCTAAGGTTATATGATCATGCTGGGTAGGAACTGATATCTGGGCGTGTGGAACACCTAGAACCCTATCTACTGATGGGTTAGAGTATCTTAGTACGCCTCTAAGGCGTGTTAGGTAGTGACCCGCCATGACTATGTTTATGTTTCCACGATTGTTTATGATATTAACTAAGATGTAGGTGTCGTGTCTCTTGCGATCCACGCAAGGTTGGGATCTCAAGAGGTTCTCGCCAGGAGAATGGATAAGCTCCGCAAGGGGGGCCCGCACGTCACTGAGGGAGTCCGATGTACCTTAGCTAGGATTTCATCGGTCATGTATAAGACAAGACCATACGACAAGTTAAGATGAACCTATGACGGACCTAGTAGGCACGACCGTCTAGGAAATGATAATCCACACACGTATAATCAACCGTCAGGTTGTATTCTAGACACGAGGTGACCATAGGTTTTCCCCGAGGTTACCTCCAGCCTAGGATTTAGGTAGAACTCACTGAGGCATTATGTCTCATCCCACTCCTTCTTTGTTCAGGTTCACAGGTTGTTCGAGGCAAGGGTAAGGAGAAGGCTTTGGACTGATCGTGCTTATCGGATCTATGCTTATGTTATCTAGCTATTATTATGTTATTTCTAGCTACATGTATCATGGTGGAACTTGTTGTACTTGTTTCATTAGACTGATTATGCTTAAATAATGTAATATATATGACTAGAGATGACTCTTGTACCTGAATCTCAACTGATGTGTATTTTTCCGTATTGTATGATTAATGTATCCAGTATCAGTTATAACGTATGTGTTAAATATTCTAGACACTTTTAATACGGGCATTACAGAGAGAGAGAGAGAGAGAGAGAGAGAGAGAGAGAGATGGAGACGGAGTTGTCCAAAAGTTCTTGTAAAATAGTTGTACAAATTAAGTTGAGATCCTCTCCATTTGACAAAATAAATGTAGTATACAATTTGGAGAAAGATATACACCAAAAATTGATAGTATGTCTTATCTTTAACTGAGCCCCACCATCATTAATTATTTTATACTTTTTTCAAACAAACCTTGTATCTTTATCTCTTCAAATGAAAGAAATGGAGAGGAACATAAATGAAAATGATATTGACCCGTACAAATCATTTTCTAAGTCTAATTGCAATCCCTAGGATGATTTGAGATGGGTGGGTATGAGTCTAATTTGTTATCCCTACTATTATATCTCTTTCTTTTTTTATTATTATAAATTTAATTTTTATAAAAAATAATAAAAGAAAACATTTTTGGGAAATTCATATTAAACAAACTATCGTAAGAGCCGACCCTAGTTCTTTTAGTGTGATAAACTTCATGTTTTTTCTAACCGCTTTTCTTCATCATTCGGATGGTTTTGGATAAAAAATTTTTTTATCAGAAACCACTCCTATGCAACATTTTATTTTTCTTGTATTTTATCTAAATAAGTGTTATTCACATATATTTGGGTTTGTTTTTGTGATTTTGTCGTCTGAGTGTGATATTGTTGTTTTGTTCCTCGACTTGTGCAGTTAATGTTGTTCCGTTTACAATGACAAATAAGCTTCAATCATTACATATTCAATCAATGATAACTTGACCATCAACACTACATATCGGACGACATGAATAATCCAATTACTTTAGATTTTTCACCATTGTAAATATTTTGCAATTTTATTTTATTACTTTGTTCGTAGATTCATCACTTTTTAACGATAGGAAATTTGTGTTGTATTTGATGTATTATATTGATTTGAATGACTATTTTATTTTTAGTAAAAAAGAAGCCCTTATAAAAATGTGAATGAATATATTAAAATCGATAAAAATAATAATAATTTGCTAGGTGAATTGATGTATTGGAAATGGACGTCGTTTATTTCATGGAGTCTAATGGAGAACAGGGGCATCTAGTATATGGCAAAGAATGCAGCCGTACCAGCTGATTTTTAACCCATAATAATAAAGACCCGTGTTTCAAAGACTAAATGATGAACTCTATTGACGATGATTTATTCGATGTTGATGTGGGTCATTCTCGTCCCAGCGTGACCCTCTCTTCTGTCTCTTCATCTCTCTTCTATGGTACTCCATCCGTTTCAAAATGAGTGTCACTTTAACAAAAAAATTGTTTCAAAATAAATGTTACTTTACATTTTTAATACAACTTAAATTTTTTTCTTCCAACTTTACCCTCTCCAACTTTTCTCAAACACAATTTTCAATGCAACTTTAAGTTTGTCTTTTTCTTATAAAGTAAGGGCGGTTTAGTAATTGTGTTATGTCTAATGATTATTTCATTTCATTCCTTAATTTGTGTGCAATTGACTAAAACGACACTCATTTTAAAACGGAGTGAGTACATTCTTTCTAATATAGTATCACTCTGTTAATTTATCTTCAACCTTATTTTTTATTGAGAGCATGAGCTGTCAAACCCGGATACGAGATACGATACAGATATGAAACTGCACCAATACGCCGATACGAAAAATTTTCAAAAATCAAGATACGATACGGCTGGAATACGTTAATAAAAAATTATATAATTAAATGTACAATATAATTATAAACATTTTTTTAATATGTAAATATATTAACAAACAAAAGAAACCAATCATATCTCTAAAAAAAAACCAATCATAGGCTCGTAGCACATTAACATAAATATAAATAATATTGACGATTAACAGAGTGATGATTAGTCAATTACACATACAATATATCTCATATAAATAATATTGACGATTAAGAGATTGATGATTAATCAATTACATACACAATATATCCCAAAAAAAGCACCATCAGTGCTATACTATATCCAAAATAAACATTTTTAGTGTTATACTATATCGATCCAAAAAAAAAACACATCAGTACTCAAGAGTTAAGTTATTTTAGTCAACATTAATTGGGAAATATCGGTGCAGGATAATTATCGAATACTCTCCCGATAAGTATTGGGAAGTATCAGATAATTATTTTTTATAAAAATAAAATTTAATCTTCGGATACCCTCCTGATATGTATCGGGAAGTATCAGGCAGGTATCGGTGCAGGATACGCAGGGGATACGATACGTCATCCATTTTGAAGTATCGGGGCTTCACAGAACATGAGACTTCAAGATATTCTCTCATATACGACATAGTTAAATTAAAATCTTTTTTGTTAAAACTAAATTACATTTGTACACACTTAACTTAATTTTATACTATAATAATTTAGTTCGTCCTCGTGAGCTCAACTTAATTGATAGGAACAATGCATAAATCTTTTGATTTATTTGCATATGAATTTTATAAATTCTAAAGATTGATAGTCCATAAAAAAGAAAGCAATGAATTTGCAGTTTGAAAATCTATATGCAAATGAATCAAATGCCTTAACATACTTACCGCTCTCCTCATTCACAATTTCTCGTTTAGAACGAAGCAGTTCAAGAGGAAGACAGACACTAAAAGTTTCAAGGGAGGAGTTTCTCTCCTAACTCCAAGTTTTTCTAGGTATGTTTTAATGTAAATGGGTTAGTCTACTAGCCACCACATAGTTACAGTTACCAGCAAAGAGGTATACAAACATGGATACCAAAACAAAAAAAGAACAGTTTATTGTTACATATTACAGAAACAAGCAGCTATTATTTCCACAAAGCCTACTAGCTGCCAAAAACAAAAAGAGCTGCATTTTCATCATGTATTAAAGTTAGAATTATAATTAAAAGCATACTATTAAAAAGCACATAATTCCTCATCATTTCAGTACACAACCAGTGGAGAGGAAGGGTCAAGCTACATGAACACTACTTGTGCCATACAGCATAGTTATGGCCACATGTTGAGAGTGTCCATTCCCTCCCAGATGGGCTCCATGAACCATCTCCAATCTTCATGCACACTTTCTCCCCAATGATTGCAGAGTAAACGTTGTGCTTGGCCTCCAAAATCCTAATAGGTGATCTGCTATGAATACCTAGACGCTTGCGAGTGTCAATCTGCAGTTAAATGCAGATTGGTTTACTAGGTTTTTTTTGTCAAAAGAAAATGCGGCATAATACTAGTATGTTTTTTTATGAACAAATGACACTAGTATTTTACGTACCAACTTCACAATCTGCTCATGAACTGAGTTATTCCAATCATAAAAGTGGTCATAGAAAATTGTTGGTGTCCCAGGATGAGTCAATATGTATGCATACCCCTGCAGTAATCAAAAGTAGATGCAGATCAACATTTTATAATTATTAATAGAATTCATTCTCGTGAGTGTTTCATTATGCTCTAATTTGTATTTATACAATGATATTGTCTTGGGCCTCAAGTATCTTTAACTTGGGCATCAAGTATATCTAACTTGTGCCTCAATTATCTCTAACTAATATACAATATATTAATAATTTATACAATGAATATTTTATATTCTAATAATAATCATAATTATACTCAGTTTGATTAAGAGTGTAATTAGTTAGCAGGATGGGGGCTAAAAGTCAACACATTTGTCAATTTTTTGCAAGTATCCCAATCGAAACTCACTATAACTAAAACAAACATGGACATGAGGCAGTGTAGTTAGTTGAATAGGTAACAGGCAAGGGAAAGACAACACATAAACGGCAAAATTATTAAATTTAAGATTGTGCTTGACAAGCAATCAAAATGTTTATGCACATACAAATTCTTGGTATCATATGTAACTACTTCTCTCTGGACTGGTTGGAAAGCATTATTATTTTAAAAGACACTAATGCCCAAAAAATATGTACCTCCATAACATGATCAGAGGGGAAGGGCCAGTGTGCCTGCACAGAGAGTGAATCAAGAGCACGAGTTTAGGATTTTAATCGGAAAATGCAATGTGTCATATTGCCAAAAAAATTATAAAAAAAAGATGAAGGTATAAGTAAAATGATGTAGAAGGAATTGTCATATTTGCAGTGATTAAAAGGCACCTTATTAATCAGTAACCTTTAAACCTAAATATCCCCTCTATTCCTTAATATTTCAATTCACATAGCAAAATTTATTTCCAAATGCAAAATTAATTTTACATAAATCTATTATACCATAACCAGGCTCGTAGTTGCCATACGAAATAAGAAAAATGCATATAAATTTGCGTTGACCATACACACCCCCACTTCAGCATGTATTTCAGTGTGTTATTTTGAGAAATAATGAACTAAGAACCTGAGTAGAGCCAGTATCATGATTATCTACAAATGTGACTGATCTTGAAGGCCACCATCCAATCACACCAGGTGGCTTCCCTTGAGCATCACGCAGACGCCAAAATTCTCTCTTGACAGCTTCCTACAAATAATGGTAACATGAAAAAATGAATTCAATACCTGATATACATGAGACTGCGTATCAAAGTTTGTACAAAGAAATGAACTTATTGACTAGCAAAGAAGGGTAAGATCTAACTGCAATGCTTAGTTTTCAAACCTTCATTTAACATACTTAGGACAAAATGCTGGGTACCTGGAGAATTCCCTTTGTTGTGAAGTCAAATGCAGTTGAAAGCTGTCCAGTGCCATCAATCCAATTGATTATTCGTTGTCTATGGCTATCTGCAAAGAGTAAAAAATAAGTGAGCTGAGTGTAAAATGAAAAAGAAATATTGAAAGGCCAATGCATTCACATACTTAGTAACCAAAAAGTATTCATTTATTTGATGAATGAGAATTTTAAGCAGTATACCTTGGTTATAGTCCAAAGTAGAACCGTTGTAGTTGCAAGTATCCCAATACTCCCCAACAGATAACAGTGGCTTTGCTCCTTCAATATATTCTTTCACATACTTTGGTGAATAGCTACAAATGACAGAATTGAGGTATAAAACTATAACTCCTGAATATATAAAGTAAGAAGCCAAAGGAAAACCCTCAATATTCTAAAGGTGTAGTGCAGCACATCTTACCCTTTTGCATAATCAAAACGAAAATCCTGAAAGCCTACATTATGGCGAAGCCACTGAAGCCATCCTATGATATCCTTTCTCACAAAATCTTGAGTATGGTCGATATTGGGAAACCCGTGGAAAATGGCCCCAGTGTTTCGATTACCCTGAAATAAACAACACAAAGATACAACAGGAGGAACATGGGATTGAAATTCAAATAAAATGAAAATATTTTTGGATGTATGATATATGTTACCAGTCCACCAGTAGATGATGTTACAGCACGTTCATCCCACGGTAATGGAATTCCATCAAAACGATTATACATCCCTCCATGTCCTTGGGTGGTACCAACACGATGATTGATAACTATATCAGCCATTGATCTGACTTTGAGTTGCTTCAACTTTTGAAGTAAAGCTTTTAATTGATGCTCAGAACCATATTTGCTATTAAGAGAGTAAAGGTTCTGAGGAGTGTAACCTGCAAAACAGAGGAAAGACAATAAATTATTGCACTGTCTTCCTAGGAGTTGAAGAAAAAGACAAACTATCCACTTTAAGACCCTAGAATAGTATGCCTAATCCTTCAAAGGCAGTTAACCTTCAGGCGAGAAGGAATGAGTTGGCGGTGGCAACCATGTTGAAGTGATTCCAGCTTTAGCTATGTCCGAAACTTTGCTTTCTAAATTTGCCCACCAATCGTATTTGTGAGACTCCCAGTTAAATGCCTGCAAAGCAATTATCTTCTATTGTGAGATTTATTGTATGCGAAGTTCACGTCAGCCTTAGATTAGAAGACAAAATATGTGATATGATAAGCATGTAAACAAGTAATCCATCCTATATACACCAATAGTTTCAAAACAGACAGAAAAATGTTTCAAGAAAAGTGAAATAGATAGATGAGGCAGTAATAGCAACAGCAACGTACAGTATTATGATTACTATGGAACAACCTTGTCTTGAACATTCTTCTTCTTCTTCTTCTTCTTCTATTATATCATATTAAGGAGGTAACAAAGAAGACATGCCAACATGAGAGACATGACAATTTACCTGAAAAAGTATTTCCTTTCCATCTCGCAAAACTGCATCTGGCCCTTGGTGTGAAGAAGGATTGATGACTTAAAAATAAAATAAAAAGGATTGATGAGAAGATGACCTCAATAGTACAGACTAGAACAAGGAATTCAATATTGAAGATTGTATAAAACTAGTGAGGTTGGACATCCACACTCACCGGAGACCTCGTTATTGTGTGTGTGAGTTTCAAGTGGTTTTTGTCCCTTGGTCGTCTGCATACAAAAATAAATAAAATTAGTGAGAAGATAAATAAATGTTTTAAAGGAAGAGAAGAGTATTTGTTTTGTTGCATACATACAGTTACACTGGTGGAGTTACCCATGTTGTGTTGTATGTATTGTTGATCAGCTCCAACGCAATGACCGAATTGAGTTGTTTTAGAGTGTCACATTAAGAGGTTATTTGTGAGAAATAAAAAATAAATATCTGGGTAATGGGAATTGGAATAACAGAAAGATAAGAAGAAGGGAATAGGTATTTGATTCATATTCTCTTCTTCTTCTTTACTGTTAGCTTAGAATTGCAAAGCTTCAATTGTAAGCGCGCGATAGTTACTTCTCATTTTTTTGTCTCTTTTCAAATCGTGTCCATTTTCAATCATTATTCAAACATTCAAATTTGAAATTACACCTCAAATGACCAATTCTCTAGAACACTCTTTAATATTTTTCTTAAATTTCACTCAATTAAATCTCGCATAAATTAGATCAACAACTAACATATTAAGTCATGCTTCAAAATAAGTACTCCCACAATAAGGGAAAGATTTGTAAAAAACATTTTTCATTGTCTTTCCTTTAAATTTAAGAAAAATAATAACAAGTACTTTAAAGATATTGTTTAAGGATAAAAAAAACAACTTTTGTATATAAAAAATGATGTAATTATAACTTTCACATGTGTTTCATTTATATTTTCAAAAGAAATTTTTTTTGTCCCATATTTATAAGTCTCATATAAAGTGGTGAGATTTACATAAATTCATAAAATAAAAGACTGATGGTTGAAAAATAAATTGTTGCTAGAACTTCTTTATTTTAGTCATTATAAGTTTATGAAAAATAATAACGAGTATCTTTAGGTACTAGTTAAGAACATCAATATAAAAAGATTGTATTGAGAATGGTGAAAAAGTTAAGTATTTTCCTTAAAAAAAAGTAAAATATTTAACTTTTTGATTTTTTTTTGTTGTTGTTTTTAATAAAAAAATTATTTTTAACTTTTTAACTAATGCTTATGGGGCAGTAGTTAACATGAGTTTAATAATAATAATAGGAATTATAATAAGAGAAATAATATTTGAATAACCATTTTATAACAATTTTTGTAACAATTTTCTCTCTCATACTCACATTATATTTTTACTTTCTCTCTTTGTTATTTTTGTTTTCGTATCAGGACATACTTTTCTTTATAAAAATATGGTTGTGCATTAGATTGTCAAACAAATGGATAAAATAACACGACTCTTATAATAATATATACTGTATATAAAGAGAATAAGGGATTTTTGGGTGATTTTTGACCACTTTTTGTTATTTCAATTATACCCTTAAACAAATTTTCTTATAATAATGTTATGAGTCTTGTTAACGAATGTTCTGAGACACTCTTTAAGGATTCTAAGAGAAGAAACTATTTTATAAAAAAAAATCAAATAATTTGATTTTCAATCCATTGATTACACACATTTTCATAAAAAAATTACCATTTAAAGGTTTTAATAAGTGCTCCGGAGGCACGTGTTAACGTTTCCTAATGTTGATGTTATTAAAAAAGATAAGAATTTTTGGAATATTTATTATATTATTGTTGTGATTGAAAAAGATAAATAAAGTTTGTTGAGTTTGTTACATTTGAAAGTCACAAATATTTATACTTTTATATTTAATCTATACCAAAAAATTTATATATAATATTGTTTGAAATTTACACGCAAAAATTTCTATAAAATATAGTTGATAATCTACGCACGTTTGGTTATTTGATCAAAACAAAAAAAAATATTATTTATAATTATGCATATATTTTCCTTCAAAAAAAATTATGCATAGATTTATTGTAAAAAAAAGAAAAAAAATTATGCATAGATTTGCACAGGAAGCGACATAAACAATGGACGCCCACGGGATGTTTTTCTGTCCTTTGAAAGGTGACAAAGGATTGGTGGTTGATTTGATTCAATCAAAGGATTTAAAACTTGGTTAGTTGATCATCACCACTTATATTTATAATGGTGATAGTGATAATCAAGAAATGTATAGGAAACATACATTGTCTTTGTCTAGTTTATTTTTGTTTTAATTAATTAATGTCTTTGTCTAGTTAAAATCCACGTAGACATATGTGACTAGGGGTGCACACTGCGCTACATCATACATTCATTTAAACTCATTACGTATGTTCCCCATAGTTTGATTGTTCATGTAACGAAGTGTTAAGTTAATTATATAGAGAGATCATGGGAGATAGAGAGAGTTGCAACAGTAGAGCTTTGATCAATTGTGGATGGAGTCGTGGTCGAATTGAGAGTCTCAAAATTGAAGTATACAATGAGATTCTTAATAGACTAAGGGAATTGGATGTCTCTGAGGCCACACTTCCTTATTTTGAAGATGAACTTTGGGGGCACTTCAATAGCCTTCCAACTAGGTACTCCATCTCATTGCTTTTCACACTCAAAAACACATGAGTTGTTGTTTGATTTTTGTTGTATATTTGTCTGAAGGTATGCACTGGAAATGAATGTTGAGAAGGCCCAAGATGTTCTTATGCATAAAAGGTTACAACATATGGCAAGAACTATTTCTAGTACACCTGCAATTGAAGTTCGCCTCTTCCAGGTGATTTATGCCTCAACTACTTGTTCAAAAGAATAAATATACGAAAACATAAATAGAGAAACACATAATTCAATTTTTGGTAACGAAGTTCAGCCAGAGTAGTTGCAAGTTCCATTTGTAACATTATTTCAAGCTTAGGATTTGCAATATATGACTTGTATTTAAATGCTACTTTCCATATTACAACAATTACCCCTAAACCGTACTGCCGGGGGACTTCACCCCCCAGCCACAACCCAACAAACACTTGATTAGGCCAAAAGCTCTATTCATATATGATTTCATCAGTCGTCATGGACTAGTAAAGATGAATTCTCTATGCTAGTTGTTTCTTCCTTTCATTAGGATTTTAGATCCAAAAGGGCACACCTTGAATTTATCATGTCTGTTATACTTATTGATTGTTAGACATTTCATGCTCCATTAGGGAAATTTCTATAATTTTATTCCAATTGTGTGTGGAAACCTGTTTTCTTCATTTAACATGACATGCAAACTTTATGGTGCCTACTACCAATTAGCCAAATGATCATGGCATCATTATCTTTCATGCAGGATCGTTCTACTTCAGGTGTACATTCTAGCAAATCCCTTCATTCCAACTTACAAAAAGAAACCAGTCTCCAAGACACTGATATTCAATGCAACATGAGGCATGATTATGTGAAAATTGACACATCCTTTTCGTCTATAAAGTAATATAATCCTCTCTTCATTCTCCTTGTAATGTCTTAAATATGGATTTATCCGACTTTACCAACTGTTGCCTTTTCTCTTATCATGCTCCTCAGTATCCAATATCCATCCATCCTTGGCCTTTGATTAATTATTTAACTTGAACTTGATCTTGGTGCAAGCCGGTTACAAGTTCAAGATAGGGATAAAGGTTTGAATTTTTATTACATTTAATTTGATGATCATTATGTTGTATTTCATATTGTTCCTTAGTTTACATTTTTTCCTGATAATTTAATATCCCCCTCTTCTTCCTTGCCTATGGTATCATGTCGGCTAAGACTCGTTAATAGATCCATTGTTGAACTGAAAAAAATTAATCTTCTCATTTTCTATCTCTATTAGTCTATTTTACTTCCTGCTCAAGTAATCTTTTTGAAAAACAAAAATGATTGTTTAACACTTTTATTTCTATTTATATATCACACTCTGCTACTTATAAAATCGCAGACCAATGCATGAAATCACAATTTCAACTAGCGATAAGCCAAAACTTTTCAGTCAGGTATCAAATCTTATTAGTTGCTGAATAAAGATTTCTCTATGATCAAAAACAGTGTTTTTACAATATTTTTCCTACATATTATGGTAATGTTCTTAATAATTACGAGGCATCACAGTAATTTATAATGGTATTGCGATTACAGTTGACTACCTTACTCTCTGAGATTGGGCTGAACATTCAAGAAGCACATGCCTTTTCCACATTGGATGGATATTCATTGGATGTTTTTGTAGTTGATGGTTGGGCAGGTCAGGTAGTTTTCTTTTCATACTTAGTCTTAACCCATTTGGGGTTGGCCTAGTGGTTGGCTTGGGATCTTAGAGTGTGCTGCTCTCAAGGTCTCAGGTTCGATTCCCTCTGGTGCCAATTTCGGTGGGCAAGTCCATACAGAGCTTTGCTCTGGCTTAGAACGGGCCCCCCGCAAGTGGGCGGTGGGATTGGTCCCCTCGGATTAGTCAGTCCTTGGATCGGATACCGAGTTTTCAAAAAAAAAAAAAATTGAAAACTGAGTGAGAAGGAGTTGTAACTGAATAGAAAATTCTCTTCACATTTATATAGCCACGTTATAACATGTTTTGAGACCAATTATGCACAGTCTGGCAATCTGATTGTATTACTCTTAGACTTCAACAAAATGTATTATACAAATTCTTTTTCGCTCTACTTTTTCTTGAATTACTTCGTAATAAGTTACTTGATTAATCTTCACGCATGCTTTTTTATAGGATATTGAGAGCCTCAAGCATGAAGTGACAAAGAAAATGCAGAAACTCGAGGTATGCCACATTTGTATGTCCCTTGGTACACCTTTGCTCACTGAATATATTATAAGATATAATATTTTTACTTCTTATCAGGAAGATCAATGGTTACCCCTGCACCTTTTCCCTAAGGTATACATCGTTATATTGCGTCTATAATCTCACTTATAGTTCATGCATGGTAGATAGTTTAATTCTCTTGTTAATAAATTTATCAATTTTGAAGATATATTTGAATAATAAGTTAATTAACTTGACTTACTGAGGTAAAAAAGGTATTTATCATAGCAACAACTAAAGAACTTTTCTCAAATCAATTGCATGTATGTTTGGTAACCTAGTAGCCGTAGACCTCAATATGATGTACTAGAGTACTTACACTCATTTTTTTAGTAAAGTTAAAGGGAGAGAAACCGATAAGTACTATTTAACGCTACTTTGGTCTCTAATTTCTTTGCTTGAACATAATTAATGTTCATATGTGAATTATACAGGAGACTGGGACACTTAAACATATTCCAACAAAGAATATTCCAACAAAGAAAATTAAGAAACTCGAGGTAGCTATTTTTATGTCACCCTTGTTAGTAATATAAAATGATCAAATTTGAATGTATTAGTATATAAGAAGATTAATACCGTTTGGTATCAATTTTTTGTTTGCTTTTACTTTTAATTATAAAACATTTCACTTTGATGTCATTACTTTTCTACTATTAATAGAGAAAACGGTGAAAAAGAAAGTTATTTTTAGATTATGGACCGATACACACATACAAGAAGCTCACAATGTTGCAGAACAATACAATCTTTCTGTAAATAATACGAAGTTATAATTAAGTTTCATTACTATCGAGGCTTACCCTCATCTTTCTGTGTTTTTGATTGGAACCAAGAAGCAGCCATGGTGCAGTCTTCCTAAGGAGAGACCAGAGAAAATTGGAATGAACTATATCTTTAACCATGTAAACAAACCCATCAGTAGAAATGATATATGGGAAATTGATGCAAGTTGTTTAAAATATGAGAAGAAAATTGCATGTGGATCAGTCAGTGATTTGTGAGTATTAAGTAACTTGTAATCTATTTGATATTGTTTTGAATCAATACATGCTGAGTTATTATTGCTTGATTGACACAGGTATAAAGGCACTTACATTAATCAAGATGTGGCTATCAAAGTATTTAAGAAAGGTAGCCTGAATGAAAATATGCACAGGGAGTTTTCTCAGGAAATCTTTATCCTAAGGTTTGTTCTATAAAGTTTTCATGCTCCATACTAGGTCTATTATATGAAAACAGAAATGCTTCCATCCAAGATTAGATACAGATGAGATGAAAGACATGGTAGAAAGGATGCATTGCTATTTTTTATTTATGTGTGCAATGGTCACTCTTTACTTATGGCGGCTTTTCCACCGAGAAAGATTCTATGATAAGTAATTCTTGGATTTTTCTAATTGAACTATTGCAGTAAAATTCAGCACAAGAATGTTATCAAATTTATTGGTGCAGGTACAAAACCAAGTTTTCATCTTGTCACAGGTAAATGTGGTCATTTTGGGTGCAGTTAATCTTGGTTTTCATTATTTGTTTATAGACAGAAAGTATTGGGAACTCTTTTGTCATTTTCAATACATATATGTTTTTTCTCAGAATATATGCCTCGTGGAAATATGTATGACTTTCTGCATATACAGAAGGTGGTGTTTACTCTTCCTTCTTTGCTCAAAGTAGCAATTGATATCTCCCAAGGAGTGGCTTATTTGCATCAAAACAACATTATACATCGAGACCTCAAAACTGCTAATCTTTTGATGGATGAGAAAGGGGTAAGTGACTATTAATTTGTCATTTCTTTTGATTTTACAGGTTATTATTCTTAGTTAATGCTTTCAAAGCATACTATAACAATATAAACCACACTAAAACTCTAGTTGTGTATATTATTGCATGCTAGCTTATTGTACATTAAAGCTCATGTTGACCAGAAGGCAAATCATTAGGAGTGCAAAACAATTTCATATTGATTGAACCGAAAAATGAAACAGAATTTTCTTAGTTTCTAGGAATTCGTGCTTTGTCAATAATTGGCCGCCTTAATAAAAACCAGGAACTAAAAGCAGCTTGATTTGTGAAGATTTACAGTGAACATCATATGAACTTATGTCAATGTGAACATCGTTCAAAAACTTATCCAACAGGTAGTCAAAGTTGCTGATTTTGGTGTAGCCAGATTGCAAAATCAATCTGGTATCATGACTGCGGAAACTGGAACGTACCGGTGGATGGCTCCAGAGGTATGTGTATATCGACACATTTGTAGAAAACGTTGATCGCTATTGACTTAACTTTATGAACATCCCAATTTGCCGTAAATTGAACTTATTATAACTTGTGATTCCCTTAAAATTGAAAAGGTTATTGAGCATAAGCCATATAACCAGAAAGCTGATGTTTTCAGCTTTGGGATTATCATTTGGGAGCTGCTCACAAGAAAGGTAATAGTCGCTACATCAAATTAAAAATAACTGAAGAAGCTGGTTAATTTCAAAGACTTGAATTATGTTGGTTTCATTTAATTAAGGTTTCTTTGACTTCGACTTATGATCTATGTTTTATGATTGAATCCCAGCTTCCGTATGAAGATTTATCCCCATTACAAGCAGCAGTTGGAGTAGTACATAAGGTATTCGCTTAGCAATTATATTACTATGTACATTAATCCTTATACCTATTGCTTCTTTGGACGGGTGGTATTGGTCGAACTTATAATCTATAAGTTGTATTTTAGAATTATCTGTTACCAAGAAATTGCCAGTGTCAATGAAATGACACTAATGTTTTGAATGAAGGGTATCATATCGTATCACAAAAGAGAATTCAAGGATGACAAACCGCTGTCACTCACTGGATTTGCAAGATAAGAAAATGTTATTAATTCATAATCTCGACAAAAATAATTCAGTGAAAATTAATTAGATTTGAGGCACTTAAAATGCAGGATTTGAGGCCTGAAATTCCAAGGGATACTCATCCAAAGTTAGTCGAATTACTTCACCGCTGTTGGCACAAAGACCCCTCTTTAAGGCCCGACTTCTCAGAAATTATTAAGTTTCTACATCACATTAACAACATGGTATGGGGAGGAATATAACTAGATAGACTTCTTGTTACCGTTGCCTTCTTTTAGCTTCTAAAATGCTTCGTTTTCCCCCTTATGTACTTATACAGATTGCAGGGAAGAAAAAGAAGGTGAGGGTTAAAGGCAAAGGGAATGCATGGGCATGACAAGATATGGTCATTGGCCGAAGGCCACGGCGTGGTGAAAAGCTTGAAGACACATGTAAATATGTGGAAAAACAATTCCATTGGGATTCAAGTTATTTTGTATGATATGACCACCAGAATAAGAAAATGTCAATTAAAACTCTAACAATGTCACGACTTTAAATTGTATATTGTATATCTGTTGAGAAAAATATATGATGCTAGCTTGATGTGAGTGCATTTTTCTGCGAAAGGAGTTGTATGCAATGAGGAAAAAACTGTGATGGGAAACTGATTTTCTCATCCTCAGAAGGTAACTAGAAGGAAGGAAAAATAAGATTCATAGACTTCATTTACATTAGGGGAAGGATTCAGAAATCCTGATACTTGTAAGAGTGAGGGCAGTAAGTATGTTAAGAATATCTTAGTCAACTGATGCATGCGTTGGGTGAAGAGCAGGATGGGGGTGATTTATTGTCCTTTAGGAGATTCTTAGAATTTGGGTTGGGGTGTTGTTATGGAAGAAGCGCAAGAGCCTAATGAAGAGGATATTGAAGCTCTTGTGAATGAGGTAGTGAATTTAGAGGAAGCTGCACCTCAGACACGGGCCAAAAGAACAACACAGAGGCCCAAGTGGCTCAATGGATATGTGATGTGATGAAGCCCACTAAGTAGTATTCTACCATAGGAAGGATCTAGAATAAGCTCCACTAGCAGTACTATTTGTATTGAGATAAGGTTAGGTGAATACGGTTACCTTAGCTGTAATAGTACTATGTGATAGCTGTCTGTTATACCTAACCTACTATATGTATTGAACAGTGGTATGGAATAGGGAGGAGAGAGAATTATTAAGTCATTTTATTACTTGTTGGAGGTGCTCCCCTCGAAGGAGAATATTTTCTGTCTTATACTGTGCAAAAGCCTTTCAGGTGTGCTTGTTGTAAATTTCTTTTTAAATAGTATACTATTCTCTGAGGATATATGAAAAAATAATTGTTATGTATCTGACTCAATATTTAAAGTAAAAGGAATTCATTGAATTGAATTGAATTGGGAAAAAAGAGTGGGGGCATATCCATCCATGTGATGGGCCCCGCCAACTTAATCTATCTATTTACCATTATGACTTTTCACTTTACCTCCTTGAAGGGGGATAGGAATCAATAAAGCAAGGCAACGGTATTGCATTCATATTTGTGGTGTAGAACAGACCAAACAATACAAAAGATAAAGCCCTGCTTACTTACCTAACCTAACACAATTGCAGGCCGCAGAGTTAGAAGAAATGGCGACAGCAGTGAAAGTGTACGGACCAGCCTTGTCAACCGCCGTCTCAAGAGTGTTGGCATGTCTCAATGAGAAAGAAATTCAATTCCAACTCATCTCTCTCAACATGTCCAAAGCTGAACACAGAAAACCTGATTTCCTCAAAATCCATGTAATTCATACACTTCACTTCTTCTACCTTGTTGTTAGCTAGTCATCATCATAATTTTGACATTGCTCATTTCATTTTCAGCCATTTGGTCAAGTACCTGCATATCAAGATGACGACATTTCTCTCTTCGGTAAGTAGTTAATTAATTGTTTCTTACTTAATTAATAATCAATCAGTAGTTTCAATTAAAATTATTTATATAACATCAGAGTCAAGAGCGATATGTCGGTACGTATGTGAGAAAAATGGAGAGAAAGGGAACAAAGAACTGTATGGTACAAATCCATTGGCAAAGGCTTCAATAGATCAATGGTTAGAAGCTGAAGGACAAAGCTTCAATCCACCTTCTTCAACTCTCGTGTTTCAGCTTGCATTCGCTCCTCGAATGAAGATCAAACAAGATGAAGGAGCAATTCGACAGAGTAAAGAGAAGCTCAAGAAAGTGCTTGATGTGTACGATAAGAGGCTTGGGGAAACTCGCTACTTGGCTGGTGATGAGTTCACACTTGCCGACCTTTCACATCTTCCCAATATTCACTACTTGGTGGCTGCTGCTGATGCCGATACGGCTGAGTTGTTTACTTCTTCGTCAAGAAACAATGTGTCAAGGTGGTGGACCGAAATATCCACACGTCAGTCGTGGAAAAAGGTCATCGATTTGTACCCAAAACCTTGATTCATTAATCACATTCACACATTCGGAACATTGGTAGCTATTATTTGATATTCAAGACCAAACAGTCCAACAATGTCCCTAATGCGTGAATGCGGGATTTTTTCCGACTGCAGCAAATCCCATGTCCTTTTACTCCTGCACTCATAGACTTCAGATCAGCAGATTAATAATTACTAGTACTATGCTTTCTATACTTTTTATAATATTTTTCAATTTCTATCGTGATTGTTGACGACACGGCTCCTTTTCTTCATATGTATGATGACCATTTTTATTCGAGTGATCTAAGATGCTAAATTATGGCACACTAGCTATTCCTTTGGCATAAAAACTAATATATCTAATCTAAAGTGGATTTCTTGGGGTAAGAACATAAGAGACTAAAGTATCTAATTTTTGTAACTTAAGGGAATTATTATTTTTTGAATGGCAAATAACAATTATATAAAAACTGAAACAAAACAGGAGACTTAGGGAAAATATTCTATACAAGAATTTTTCAAGCTTAATCTTCACCAATATGCTCTATTGTTCTAATATTTGTCCCCAACTCTTTCCCTTTGTAATCCCTCAACTGTTTTTTTCTTTCTCTCGTTCTTTGTAGTTTCTCCTCTGTGGTTGATTTTGTTTGGTGTTGGATTTCCTCCTTGTGAGTTGTGCTAGGTGATAGTGTTGTTTCTTCCCCATCTCCCTTTGATCGGATTTGGAATACTCTGTCTCCCAAAAGCGACATCGCCCCTGCCCATGCCTTATTCAAACTTGGGAGCATAGCATACACTAAGCAGGGCCAACATTATGATTGCAACAAGTATAAATTAGTAACAAATTTGAGATGACATCACTTAACTTGGATAATAGATAATAATTAGAAGGCCAAACACAAAACAATACCACCAATCATTAAAAATAAAAAAACAATGATAAAAGGTGTTGGTTGGAGATTGAGTGTGCTTTAGTAGGCTTAGAGCGCCAAGTATTATAGGGAGGTTCAGTTTGTGCTGCTCTCTGAAGTCAGCTCGTGAATCAAACAATCCACATCAAACAACCAAAGATGAATATATAATAATTTTTTTTGTTTTTTTTTTCCACACATCAAAGACCTTCCAATATCTTAATGCCCCTACTTAGGTCACAAGCTTGCGTCACCAAGCTCGGCGATTCTTCTAATTTTTCAATCTATTATAAATATTATAATCTTACATAAAATTAACGATGTGGGACTTCTTTAAATTGCTAATTTTTTTAAGAGCGCTATTTGCTACTATTATTATTATTATTATTAGACAAGTGGATTCAAGGATAATTTACCTCTCTACTATATATGTCAGTTGCAAGAAACAAAGATAATTCATTGTTTCCAATCCTCGTTGAAGCCTTGAGGGTAAAAACAAAGACATTTATCAAGAAATAGAGGAATTGTTGAATCCACAGATCCGCCTCTCCAAGTGCAGAAATAAACGCCAATGGGCAGAGAGATAAAAAGAGATTGGTTTGTGTAATAAGAGAAGAATGAATGAATAATATTTAGATATGAAAGTAATGTTTATGTTTATGAGTATTAGTAGAGATGATAGAATTGAGTTTGGGACGTGTCAAGTATAGATAGAAGGTTATGGAAGTAGATCTTTGGATTTGTATGGTAGTGGAATTTGGTCGGTTAGAGCATCTACAATGCATACCCTCAATTTTGAGGTCTTAAACGGGTCTTACGTGTATACATTATAAATTTTTTGATAACATGGCATAATAAGCACTCAATCACTCCAATTGAGACCCTCTAACAAAACGTCTAAATGAGTTTCATCAATAACTCTTTATCATTTATATTTCAACAAAAACAATACTACAATGATTATTTTAATAAAAAGTATCGTGAAATCCACTTAAGAATTTGGGTCTTAAGTGAGACCCCAGGTTTTAGAAGACTTCCAAAAAAAATTCTCCAATGAAGGTACATATTAGGTACGTGTTTTAAATGGTAAAGGCTTCACCATTGGGGATGATCTTAGAGACATTCCATAGGCAAAATATATTCAAGTTTCTCTTTTTCTTAATCAATTTCGTCCATAAAATTATAAAAAGAAAAAGTTAATAGCAACATATTTTAAATTTCGATACTTTTAAAGACTATAATAACAGTGTATCACAAATTCAACAATTAAAATGGTTGTTTATTCATAAAAAGTTTATATAAGTGTGATATTTTTTAAGGTCACATTATTTTTTTCAACATTGAAGCAAAATATACGAGTTACTTAAATATGATATGGTATTGTGAAAACCACTGGTAGTTATGAAACTCATTGTGAGTTCCTTACCTGTTGAATAAACTATCTTCCATATTTACATGTGGATTGACTCCAAACATTGCTAATAATGAAGGGTCCTTTCCATTTTCCAAATTTAGGATTTTTAACTCCAAACTGTAAGATTGATACCTAACATAGTATGTATCATTAGGATTTTTTGGTGATACATGAGAATTGTATCATCGGCATAGGATTGATACCTAACATAGTATGTTTTTTCCCCATAGAATTGCTTTATGCACTCTATATGATTAGCTTATAATTTGGATTTTTGTTTTACTTCAATGTTGCTTAATTTACACGTGTATAGTCCGTAGTTTTCATCATTCTTCAAGTCAATTTCTCACACAAAGTTATATTTGGTTTGCAGCGTACCTCATAAAAGTCTTTATAAATAATTTGATGTTATTGCTTATAATACAATTATGCTTATTTATAATCCAATTATTTCCTTACATTCTTGCAGCAATAGGACTAGAGGGTACATGTACGTGTGAATTTGAATAAAATTTACTATAGGTTAGGATATTAAAGTTCAATCTTTGAAATTTTTGATAATTTGATTGATTCAGACGATAATTTTATCACTAAAAATTTTGTTTTTTAGTGAAATTTTATCGATTTCTTTGTTTCTCGTATATTATATTACTTTAAGTTATTTATTGAGACTTTTTATTTGCAAAAATCATTACACTAGATTATAACATTACTTTGCTTTCTCGCTTTGATTTTTGAAGCATTTTTACTATTTTCAATTTGCTTATTTTAGTTGTTCTCTCAACAAGAATGTAATCAAATATTGAGGTAATTAAAGTCCAATCACAACAAGAAATTTTGATCAATTCATTGTTTTAAATACATGAGAACTGTTATCATCGGCATAGGAAAACGAATTGACGGATGACTGATACCTAACATAGTATGTCTTTTTCCCCATCAAATTGCTTTATGCACTCTAATTGGGGAACACAACCTCGATATTGTTTGGTAAGAAAATAAAGTTAACGGTTTAAATTGGTATGGTTTTTGCACCTTTAGGCATAAAGCAAACATAATCCATGTATCATGGGTATGGTTGAAACAAAGAAACCGGAGAAAGCCAACAAAGAACGATGGTGAATGTAAAACATGATGATGCTCATGATGGATGATATGGAAAGTGCATAATCTTCTATACAAGGAAGTTATTTTTGACAATTATACAAGTCAATTTATCTTATCTCATATTATAATATATTATTGATTAAGATTCATTTCGGTCCTTGACAAATTTTGTAAGGGTCACACTAGTCCTCAACAAATAAAAAGACTCTACCGAGTCCCTTACAAAATTAAACCGAGATAATTAAGGGACATTAAAGGCCTTACTAAAAAAATTTAGGACAATTTGATCTAGTAAAAATAAAAACCGAAATTAGTCACTCAAATAGGTTCGATGATAATCAATGATCCATGGACTAAATTGTCTCAAATTTATTTTATAAGGGACTAAATAGGGTCTTTTTATTTGTTGAGGACTAAAAATAGGGACTAAATAGACTAATTTGGGCTCTATGGAATTTGTTAGGACCCAAAATAGGCCTTCACTGTATACTTGTTTTTTGCACACATCAAAGCATGTTTGAACACCTTAATGCCACCACTTAAGTTACAAGCATGAGTTATCAAGCTCGACGATTGTTCTAATTCAACAATATATTATAAACGCTACAATTTCCCTTAAATTTAACGATGTGGTACTTTCTTTAACTTAACGATGATGCTCAACTTTGTACGGCCTCTTTGGAAGCCGCCAGATAAAAGTGGTAAGTTTTATGTTGTGTCTCTTGTGGTTGGGACTATCTCTGTTTATTTGCTAGTTTTTTGGTGTATTAACGGCTTCCAAGTTGTCAAAGTTAAAATAGCACATTATGTGTTTGCTGGAATGCCAACAAAGATGGGTTATTTGGAAAAATAAGGTTTGGCTAGGTCCTTATGGTGTTGGAATCAGCTTTTGCAACCCTTTCATGCTTTGGATGTTGACCAGAATTGACATCAAATAAAATAAAAAAGGTGTTGGTTGGAGATTGTGTGTGCCCCTCTACGGTTGACCCAAGAAAACACTGTGTCTGCGCTGCTCTCTGAAGTCAGCTCGTGTAGAGACCTACACCAAACACACTGTGTGACGAAAGAATTAGTTTTTTTTTGTCTTTTTTTATTTTAATTTTTTTTAGTTTTTTTTTTTATAGTTTTTTTAGCCCACATCAAAGACCTTCCAACACCTTATTGCCCCTACTTAGGTTACAAGCTTGCGTTACAAAGCTCGGCAATTGTTAAACTGTGTCAATCTATTATAAATCATATAATCTTCTATAAATTTTTCGATGTGGGACTTTTTCCTTGAATCGCTATTTTTTTTAGTCGTATTTGCTATTTATTATTACTCTACTAAAGAAAGCAAAAGATAAGGGAAATTGCGAATAATTTACCTCTTCTATGTATCTAAGTTGCAAGAAACATAATAATTCATTGATTCACATCCTGGTTGAAGCGTTAGAACGTCTTCAAAAGAGAGAGAGATTGAAGAAGATGAACGATTAAACGCAAGAGATTGACAACTAAAAAAAGGATCTAGAACCCATAAATCAACAAGAGATCTGCCTCTCCCACTACAGAAATGCTAATGGCGATTTGTCAAACGGAGAGAAGAATAATGAAAGATGAAGGAAAGGAGAAGTGGTCAAATTGAGTTTCAGTTATGTATGTACAGATGGAAGGCTATGGAGAAATGGGAAGTGCGACGGTTAGAATGTTAAAAATTGATATGTGTTATATGTGTTAAAAACTTCAACGGATGAGATTGATCAAGGGTCATCATTGGACACAATTTAAGGCCAAATTCGCAAGCCACTTTTTACAAATTTGAGATTTTTTTTTATAAGCTTGAGATAAATTTATGAAACTGCTTTGTTGCTCGGCTTGCAAAAATATATTATGGCAGATATATACAAGAAAAATCATGGCAAGTATATTTTTCAATAAATAAATGGATCATGGGTGAATTGCATCAAAATAATATGTTTCAATCTTTTTCTAATCATCAAGGATGGCGTATACCGTTCCCTCAAAAAAGGAAAAAGGATGTCATATACCGTATGTTTTGATCCAAATAAAGATTGCTATGTTGGCTTTGACAACAACATGCTATAATCACAAGAATATGAATATGAATACCCATCAATGCATGCAGTTATTAAATCCCTATGAATGCTTAAAAAATAGTGTTACACATGGCTAAAATATTAGCTTCAATAGCACTCCAATTTCCCCTCCAAAAACCAAACCCCTCCATGAATTCAAATCAATAACCCTCAAAACCCATGAACAAATCAAAGAATACATCTTTATGAATCAAAAGCCACACTCTCTTATCTTTTCAAAAAAACAAAAAAAAAGCCACACTCTCCTAGTAAAACAACCACAAACTTCTAAAAAATGGGAACAGTTATTACTCTTTGTTTTGGTAAACACTAATGTTAGTTACAACGAAAATATGTGTCACGAAGAAATCACGATGTTGTTTTAACAAAAGTCATGGCCCACCTTTATATATCACACAACCCATGTATTCCATCATGCATAGCATCCAACAGATTGGAAACAGTTCGGGATGATTTCGGGACGTTTTCTCTCATGATAAATAGCATCCCTTGTAAACACTAATGCTAGTTATAGTAAAAATATGTGTCACGAAGAAATCACGATGTTGTTTTAACAAAAGCCATGGCCCACCTTTATATATCACACAACCCATGTACTCCATCAGGCATAGCTTCCAACGGATGGAAACAGCTTAGGATGATTTTAAGACGTTTTTTCTCGGGATGAATAGCATCCCTCTTTGGTAAATTTGTTGTTTTAAAATATGTCCCCGAGTAAATATGCATTTTCATTTATTCACCACAAATGCTTTTAAATTGTGGTTTGATTTAACTCTTTTCCATTTCGTTGAAGATATAATTCAATTTCATAATTGTGGCGCGTTTACATGTTTCCTTTGACAATAATTTTGATTCTTGTTTACATGTTCTTCTTTTACAATAGTGTTTCTTTTAAAATTTAATATAGGAATTAAAAATCATGGTGTTGTTTGAAATCCTTTAGTAGTATTCTTATTCCATCCTGCATCGTATATCATACTTCATCGGTTTGCAATGGCAGATGAATTTTTTCCCAATGTTGAAATTCATTTATCTTTGATAAAGCAGTATTTTCAACACACAGAGCTTAATAGCATGGATTGATAGGCTTTGGAAAACACCATTTTGCTATATTAGTTTAACACACATTATATCAAACACCGTATCATGAGCTCATGAAGCAACCAAATTAAAGGTCCGGTCTTCTATGAGGAATGTATTTGATCAATGCAATATCATTGTTTTCCTTTTCTATTGTTAGTGATAAAATCACCACTGAACACATCTTTTACACTCTATCTTACATTAACATCAGGTAGCTTTGCAGGTGCACCCTTTGTAAGAGATATTTCCAAAATATATTAATTTGGAAGGTTGTATTTATGTATTGGTTAAATACTTATTTTGTATTTAATTAATAATTGTTTCTTCACATGGTTCAGTGCTAATACATGCATCAAGGTATTCAAAGTATCATGAAGAAAATTCGATGTGCACCCCATTTGCTCACAATTCACACACTTTGAATTTCTTCAAGTGCAATTTTTATCAACATCTTTGTTTAAAGTGTAGCAACATCTTCCCAACCAAAAAAAAAGTTCTAACACCTTTCATGTGGCACGAGGCTTAAAGACATATCATTGTTTCAAGTGACCACTTTCACATAAGAACGCCCTGTCTTTGTAAAATTAGAAAATTACAACTTGCACTTTCTTTATAGAAGTAGACCAAAAAAGTATTCTAGTAAGTAGTCTATGTAAGTGTACATAATTGATTTTTTTAGACAAAAAATTGAAGTACATAAAAAAATTAAATGAGACCTTCTCCCTTTTATACACTTATATAACTTTGATTTTTGGTAAAACACTTTCAATTAATTTTTGGTGGTAACTCTCCTATTCTCAAAGTAGAATAAAGTCTAATAATTTGGAGTTCGATCAAGAGATAGATAAAATCTGATAAAAAATTGTTCCATACAAAAATCAAATTTAAATTTTTTTTTTCAAATGACTCATTATTTGATGAAACTGATAACATTTAAACACAATTGTTTAGTTAAAACACTTATTTAATTTGGAAGTGATGTAGTTTATGAACAAGAAAGATAAAAGAGAGTGAAAGGCGACTAGTGATTTTTGAAGGAATTGTGATGCAAATAATAAATGAAAAAAAGAAAAGAAAAGACACGTGTGGTGAATAAGTACCATATATGAATTAAGCAATAGGATATGATATTGTATCATTCCCATACTCTTGTTTCCCAATCTGCTCCTTCTTTTCTCCCATGGCTACAATCAATTTCATATGCAAACCTTCAATCCCTTCTATACCAATTTCATTCCCTACCCTTCGTTCTTCTATACCAAATTTCCGCACTAAAATTCATTCTCGTGTAGGACCCTCTTCTAATCTGCAGAGACGTGTTGTTATCACCAAAGCAACTGGCACAGCAGCTTCGGATGCTAAGAAGAAAAAAGAAGCAAGAGTTCAAAGAGTTCACAGCATAGAAGAGTTCGATGAAGCACTTGAATCTGCAAAAGACAAACTCGTTGTTGTTGAGTACGCTACAAGCGACGATTCAGAAAGCATAGAGATATACCCTTTCTTGGTTGACCTAAGCCGAACTTGTAACGACGTTGAGTTTCTTCTTGTTATGGGAGATGAATCAGAGAAAACAAAAGAACTCTGCAAAAGAGAAAAGGTTGATAAAGTACCACACTTCACTTTCTACAAGAGCAAAGAGAAGATTCATGAAGAAGAAGCTATTGGTCCAGACATGCTTGTTGGTGATGTGTTATACTACGGTGATAACCATTCAGGTGTAGTTCAACTTCACAACAGAGAAGATGTTGAGAAACTTATTGAGGATCATAAGATTGATCATAAGCTTATTGTTCTTGATGTTGGTCTTAAACATTGTGGGCCATGTGTTAAGGTTTATCCGACAGTTATTAAGCTGTCGAGACAGATGAATGATACTGTTATTTTTGCAAGGATGAATGGTGATGAGAATGATAGTTGTATGCAGTTTTTGAGGGACATGGAAGTTGTTCAGGTTCCTACTTTTTTGTTCATTAGAGATGGTAAGATTGCTGGTAGGTATGTTGGTTCAGGTAAAGGTGAGCTCATTGGTGAAATTCTCAGGTACCAAGGTGTTCGTGTTACTTATTAAATCAAATCAAATCAAATTAATTGCTTCTTCATTTGTGTATTGATCAATAGTAGTTAATGGTGTTATGATCATAAACATATTAAGCTTAATTTGTGAGATAGCATTATATAGTTAAGGATTTGTCTCACTGATTTCATTTTTCGAAAGATATATCCTTAATTGTATCCTTATCTTTTTTATTCAGTGGATTGCTTAATTGTATGTCATTTGGCAATATATTTCGTTGAGAACAAAACTAAACTGTTACAAATAGCATTTATCATTGAGGATTAACTTACACGTTTCAGCATTACGCCCTCCCCACATTTCACTAAGTTATAACCAATTTAAATTTTTTGCTTATTATAGTGTGTACATGTTTATATTTTCATTTTCACAAGATCAAACTTAACTAGAATTGTATCAATGCAAATACGAGGAAAATAAAAGAAGCTAGTGACTAATCCAAGAGCTGACCATGAAAAACCATATTTGTTTAATATTACTTGTCATATAATCTTATGGTATGGCATTTGCCAAACCTCTCTGATGAACCAACCCATTACATAGCTGTAACAAGGTTAAGAGCTTCACCTTCCTTTAATAGGGATCAATCAAGTTAGGAATCCAAGAAATATACACATCAACAAACCTGAATTTGAATTTCATCTTCCCATAATAGACCACACCTGCTTGCCAAAGCTGCACTAAACCAACAGTTGCATATCATCCTCCGAACCATCTTCACGCAAATAGCAATCTTTGGGGCGTTGAACTCCACAAATTTGAAGTCTCACTCTAGTTTGTAAGCACTCTCAACTAATTCTTGAATTTAAGCTAACATTTTCAGACATGGTTTTGATTATCGTGCACGATCTGGTTCTTCATCCTTCTGGTTTAGCAATTGGAATTCTCTTGGCTCCTCCGTTGCTCTTATTCCATATGTGCAAATCAATGACCTCGATTTAACTATTAAAGATGTCTACTCATCCAGCCCTTCTTACCATAACCATCTCTTACTCAATTCATCACTATATCACTACTGAGACTAATAGCAAACATCTTTACTTCAATGCTAGCATCAAAGACGTTTATAGTTAGTCTGATCATAGTATCATACTAATTATAATTACACAGCCAGAAGTGGTTGCTTGTGGATCCTAAAAAATAAAGATAAAGATGATGAAACAGACCCTCACTCAACTAATATCCAATCTTTTCTTGGATTTGGAACCTCTATATTCCAGAAGAAGAAGAAAAAATGTTTCTGTATTGACTTGTTTGTCATAACTCAGTCCCCCTCTATCCATGTTTCACCATCTTTGTATGCATATATCTGCTTTGTGAACACATTGCAGATCTGAAAGATGAATCCTTCCTCCAGTGTATCTGAGATTGCAACCAATCTAGATACCTTTAGTTAAATCTTAGATTTTCCAATTCTAAATTTTATCAACTCAAGATTGTATCAGATGGCTTAGAATGGCGTGTCTAACCTCCTCGTTAACTTGCTCGCCGCAGACACTTGGTAGGCCTAGAAGTACCGTAACTCAACTTGCCTTGATCTCGAAACCATACCCATTTACCGTCCAGCGTTGGCAGCTTGATCTATGGTAAATACGGTCCACAATTGTTTCCACAATTCTCTCGTTAAGGTAATAGTGATGAAAGATTCATGAAATGGGACATTTTTAATCTCTCATACACTATCATCAATGTTGATGGAAATTGTCTTGGAAACCCAATTCGAGCTGCCTATGGTTGTATCATTTGTAACCTTTTCAGGTTCAACTGACATTCTTCAAGTTGAGCTCTATGTCATCCATCAAGTTTTAACTCTTGCAAAGGGTATGGGCTTCTACGACTCAATTTAATTTCGAGAATTGCTTTTTTGACACTCAGAAGTTCCTAATAACACAAGTAAGTTTTAACTCTTGCAATCCTCTTTAATTTCCTACACTGATTCTTCATTTTACATCAATCTCATTGAGTCTTCTCCAAACAAACTCCATAAGCATGTCGTGTTGATGCAAGACATCAAAGATATGTTAAGAGAAAATATACACTTTAATTAGAGTTATTGACACTCTTCACGATGGTAATTAATGTGATGATTTCATTATTAAGTTTGGTTCATCTTCTAATGCAGCAGGAACCTTCTTAAGATTGTAGTCTTTTTCTTTTCCTTTTGTTTTCTTTCTTAGCCTCGTAAAAAAAAGGTTTAAATGTATCTTTGATCCCTGCACTTTTATCACTTTTTGTTACTAGTCCTTACATTTTTTTTGTTTGGCTTTAGTCCCTGCACTTTATAAAAAATTTGGTATTGGTCCCTCTGTTAACTTTTCTGTTAAAAAAAATAAAATAAAATAAACAGAGTGCCACGTGGCCCAATCATTTCACGCCACGTGGCACACTAAAAGACAAAATTATAAAATTAAAATAAATCAAATAAAATATATTTTTTAATTATTATTATTATTCAGAATTAATTAAAATAAATCAAATAAAAAATATTTTTTAGTTATTATTATTATTATTCAGAATTAAAATAAAAAAAATATTTTTTAATTATTATTATTATTATTCAAAATTAATTAAAAAAAATTATTTAATTTGTTTTAATTTAATTCTAAAATTTTGTCTTTTAGTGTGCCACGTGGCACTCCGTTAGTTTTTTTTTTTAACAGAAAGTTAATAGAGGGACCAGTACTAATTTTTTATAACGTGCAGGGACTAAAGCCAAACAAAAAAAAGTGCAAGGACTAATAGCAAAAAATGATGAAAGTGCAGGGACCAATGACACATTTAAACCTAAAAAAAATAATGTTGTGTTGATGATTTAGGAAATTTGAATTGTGTAAATGCAATCAACAAGGAAATTCATTAGAAAATGGAGAAATGATAAGAAAATGGAGCCTGATTTCTCTTGTTCTTTTCCTAACTCGATCAGCCATGGAGATCAGCTGATAACGATGGCAGAGTTTGCCGACATAATCGCGACTCTTACCACGATCATGAACGCTTTGATGGCAAAATTGGCGATGTTAACAACTCAGATGGATAGCAACGCCAACAACAACAACATCAACAGCAACAACATAAACAACAACAGTTCAAGGGGAAATAGTAGCTTCAGTTCTCGCAGTAGATTATCTCTTTTGCCACTTATTTCAATTGAAAATTTGGAGAGGAAGCAACTCACGTCGCCACGGATGTATCAAACGCCGGTGAAGGGTGGTTATGATGAGGATATGAAGGAGCATGGTATTGATATAAATTGACGCAGTACGGAAGCAATGGTTTAGAAAGCGCTAAAGCTAAAAGATAAACAGACAGGTTTGCAAGCGACAAACGTATCAAATAAAGGTTTCCGGAATCCACCAGAATTGAGAGAAAAGTCTCAAATATTTTTATTGAATGCAAGAGTGCCTCTTAGGCTGCATAAGTTATGTTTAAATACTAAAAGAAATAGCAAACCCGTATGGACCAAAAAATAATAAACCGAAATAAAATAGAAAATTCTAGAATATGCTGAAATATTAAAAGGCGGTTTCAGGCCTTCAAACGACCTCAAAAATGTATAATTCGGGTCATTCCGACACCGGATGCAAAATCTGCACCATTCCGAGTGAACCTTTCTTTACGCGCCACTTCATCTTCCATCTATGCCGCCAGTTTGTCTACATCGTAAATGAAGTATGTGGAACTGGAAAAGATGGAAGGGTTTTAAAAGAAGATGTGCTCAATTTTGTTGTCACGAAAGGGATCTGTAAAACTCCATTTGCTATTTTGCATTCAGATAAATATGATAGGCCTCTTGAGGATAGATACTTTCCCTCAGGGGATTCCAAAGAGCGATGGTAAAATCAATGTCTTTGCCTGTCAAAGTCCCACAATTTCATTGTGTAGACGAGATAAATTGTGACGCCCTAGTGGAGCTTAATATGTCTTTTCAAAAGAATAATCCTTATACATATGTCAAGCACACCTTCCTTCCAATATTAATCAAATCAATTCAATGACATAAAGACAACTGCTATATTCTTTAAATCAAACCTTTTTTGTATTTCACTCAGTGGGATTCAAGAGGGTGGTCTCTTGTTCGTTGGAGGAGTCAATGTGCAAGGGAAACTCTTATAACTTGGGATCGAGTTTTTCAGAGGCGAGACTGATGTAAGAGGGTTTCCATAGTATTTTTTTTATAGTTTCCTTGGTATTTTATTAATTCGGTCCAATTTTATTATTTTTCTGTTTTATTTTGGATTTTCAGTCCATTAGGGTTTTGTTATTTCCCTGTTTAAGCTTAACAGTTGTAGCCTAAGAGGCAACTTCTATTCATTCAATAATATTTTATAGAGTTTTCTCAGTTTCTGGTGGATTCTGGAACCCTATTTTTCACAAGTTTGTCGCTTGCAAACTTGTTTCTTTTCAATTTAGGTTTAGCGCTTGCTAGCCTCCGCTTTCGACTGCGTCAACATAAATCACATGTGAGTGAAAATTAAAGAGAACCCATTACATTTGTTCATTTAGGTTTTGTTTGAGAGTTTGGAGGGGAAGAGAGATAGGATTTTGAGGGTGGAAAGTATAAATAAAAAAATGAGAAATCTTTCACATTTTTTTAAAGAGTATTTTAAAAAATGATAAATTAATTTCCCTAAAAAAAATGATAAATTAATTTTTTTTTTACTGCGAGAATGATAAAAAAAATATTTTTTGACAAGATGATAAATTATTGTTGATGATTAATATATTTTTAATTTAAAGAATTCATATAGATCCTCCATAATCTTTTTCCAATACAATTTTATTAGATCTCTAAATTATGGAGATTTTGTATTATGAAGAAAATTAAACCCTCCAAAGCTCTTCCTTTCCAAAACTCTTCATTCTTTCTACTTGATCCTTCTTTTTATCCAAAATCTTATCTCCTCTGTTCCTCCAAACTTGCAAACAAAACTTTGGTTTTTTTATCGAGTTTTGGTAACACTTAGCATTTTTGTGATTTATGAACCTCAATATATGAACGAATTAATTAGTTTCTTTTGTGTGGTGTGAATTGAGTATCATTTACGTGTAGCTGGTAAAGGTTAGCTATTTGTGTATGATCGTAATAGATAATAAAATTTTATCTCAAGAGATTTAACATGATTGCATTCTCGATGCTAGATTCGATTTCAAAGCCTCAGGTTAGATTGAAAAAATTAAATGCCTTACAATCCCGTCCAAATTTTTTTTTAAAGGTAAAGAAGTTTTTATTCAGATACATTGAATTGTTTAAATGGAAACAACAAGGAAATTCATATTATTTTTTTTGGTTGGTAGCACAAGTAAACAAGAAGGAAATTCATTAGAAAATGCAATGGCAGACACATCTATGAGAAAATGACAAAAAGCAGCCTCACCAACCAGTACCAATTCGTTATTGCGTTCACATGCGTCCATAAACATGAACAATTATAATAATACTACTACTATGGTCCATTCATTGATGATCGATGGCATCTGGGAAAACACTATGTAATTATTAATAATTAGGCATACATTTTCTTTCAAGTAAACACAAGCAGTCCCCCAAGGGATTTTAATTTGAATTTTGATTGTTCATACATCATTGTTTTGAAAATTCAACATATTTACTTTATTTTATTCATTTCACTATTTTTTTATTTGACTTGGACTTGGACTTGATGAATCAATAGTAGTAATTGTTATACTATGATCTGACCCACTAACCCGTCTGGGTTGAATACTTGAATCTGACTGAGTTTAACCAAAAGGCTATGATTTCTATACAGAGTTTGATACGTATTTGGCACATAAACTATTAAATGTGCATCAAAATGATAAACAAAAAATATATAGATAGAAGAAGAAAATAGAAATAATCTACAATTTGAACAAGTAAATAAAAATGAAAGAATGATAATTTATTTAGCTTTAAGCACAGGATTCAACTGAAGAGGCCTAGGTGGGGCCATTGTTCTTCTCTTCCAAAGATTAATTTCATTCCTTGGCTTAAACTTCAAATCAGCCACATTAGATGTACCACTATTTCCACCAACACCTAAAATAGGAGCAGAAAATGGAATCAAAATTTCATCATCCTCTCCATCAGTAAAGCAATCCCTTTGATCAATTTCTTCAGGCTCAATAACTGCCTTCCAATCAAATTTAGAAAAAGCCTCACGTCCACTTGCAAATCTCCTCATATCACCCATTGGCGGTGCTTTGTTGTTCCCTTCATCAACAAATCCAGAAGCATCTGATTTCCTTTCCGCAAATTTCGCTTTAGACCTCTGCGAAAAAATCCTCTGAAACTTGGATCTCTTTACCTCCGTATCCACGGAAGTGAAGAGATCTTTGTTGGGTTTTGGAATATGTTTCTTCTTGTGATGCTTGATCTGTCCCATACAAGAAATCTTTGGTGAAGTGGGTTCTTGGGTTTCATTGCCACCACCATCTTTAGGTTTTGTTCTAGCTTCATATGGAATCATAGTAACCATAGGTCCAGAAAATCCCTTACCAGCAGCATGAGTTTTTGCACCCCATGACTTTGTGTTATTTTCTGATCTAAATTTGTGATCTCTTCCTGGACTGAAAGGAGCGTTTTGAAATGTTATTGTGATTGCTTTCATGAACTTGTTCCTTAGCTTACTTTGTTTCTCTTTCTCCATGATGATGATGATTAAATTGTTGTTGGATTTGAGTCACAAAGGTAGATAAGATAGATACTATAGATAGCTTTTATGTGTTTATATATATGCTTTTGCGTTGAAACTTATAACATATGGTTTTGATGTGTGTATAATATAGTAATAATTCTACTATTACTGGTATAGTGAAGATGATTGCGTTAGCATGTAAATTGATATTGACTCTGTCAATTTTGGTAGGTAAGAGATTATGTTGTGAAATGGGTTTTAGTTTCGTTGGTCAAACATATCGCTGTGACTAATTGATAAAGACAAAGACAAACGCACTTTCCTTAACTCAATAAACAAACATAATTGTAATTTAATTCACATTAAAAAACATGCGGTTGATGCAGGATACCGTCCTATTCTTTATATTGAAATTGAATGATTGTCGTTATCTTATTTGAATTTTTGATGCTGCACAAGCATGCCTTTTTAGAATCCTTTGACTGTAAAGATTTTTTTTTTACTCGAATAGATATTTTGTATTTTATGGGTAGCACTTGAGTGAGGTAATATTGGTCAATCGGAGTGTCACAAATGACTTTTTTCTCTCTCTCACAAGATTTTTTTGTCATTTTGTACATTTGTTGTGATATTGTGGTTGGTCAATGTCACCAATATTACCAACCACAATGTTACTTAAGTGCTATCCATATTTTATTTTATGGGGATGTATGTGCCGCTAATTTCAGGACCTGGATTCTCTGCTGCCGCATGATGGTGCTGCGCGATCTGGATCATCAATTTCAGTCAACTATAGGCAATCAACAACACAAGTTAATTGATGGTTGGTTCAGATCAAGAGCAGGACAAAAGGCATGAGAGAGACAGGAGAGGATCTGCTTCCGCTAATTTCATCACTTCCTTGACTTGTTGAGTTTTTTCATCTAACAATCAAACATGGCACGTGGGTACCAATTAAATTAAGGTAGTACCTCATTTTTCGTTTGTTTGCTATAGCTTCCTTACACGGCAGGTCGGCAGCTAGTTATCTTTGGAAACACGGTCAGAATTAGAATTAAGAATTCTCTTTCATGAAAAACATGAGGGTATTTCTCTTTCATTGGTCAAACAAACAAAATACCTCTATTTCTCTTGTCAAACTGTCAATGTGTATAGTTTCATTTTTTCATGTTACCATCATGTATATATGAAGTTTCTACCATCATGTATATTATGAAATTTTTTTAGTGATAAATGTTATTATGTTAATGTTTTTTTTATGTTAAGATTTGAACCATGATGCTCCAACTTATTAACTTTTAGTTCAAATAAGTTGAATCATATGAACCCCTTAAATTATTTTATTTAATAAGTCATATGAAAATTGAATTTCACTAATCTATTGATTATTGTCATATTATTTTTTTGACCAAATTATTGTCATATTATATAAACAATCAAACACATAAAATTTTATGAAATTTGTAGTTATACTTATATAATCTACCGTTGATATTTACTTTGTATTTTCTAAAAACTTGTCAAACTCATTTGAAATTATTGAATAAAGTATTAAATAATTTAAAATTTTATAAAATTCTAAGTAAATTCAATCAATTGAGTCGCATATCTCAATTGGTACAATTGGTAGATACATCATATTTTATATGCATGGTTGGAGGGTTCAAGCATCAGATTCCTTACTTATTCATCTTGAGGGTGAATTTCAAATCACTAAACTATTTTATTTTTAGGAAAAATCACTAAACTACTTAACAACAAATCAATTTGAATTTTTTTCAATGTAAACGTGTAAAAAACATGGATGTTTGGGATGAAAATGTGTATTTGTATTGGATGGAAGGGAAAAAAAATGAGACAGCTTGTGGAATATAATGGACAATAACTTTGGGTGTGTTTGTTTCAAGTTTATCAAATTTATTCTTAGGAATAACATTCCTTGGAATATAAAGATGGGAATTTCATTCCAAGGTATTTAGGAAAAATATGTTTGGTTAACTCTATAATATTCTTAGGAACCATAAAAATAGGGATTATAATAGGTAACTATTTATGAATTTATTCTCATCTCCATGGGAACTTTATTCCCATCCTTTTCCTTGGGAAAATTTTTCTATTCCCAGGAACATTTTATACTCGGGAATAAAATTTAGTAAACTTGTAACAAACATAGACATATATATTCCTATCATTTTATTCCTGGAAATCAACAAATATAACTTAAAACAAACACACTTTGTGTATAATCAGAGATGATATTTTCATTTTTATTTTAGGAATCAGAGATAATATTTTTAAAACATAGAAATACAAGCGTACTATCCATATAAAACAACTAAGTGAAAATATATATGACTTCATGATGTAAATTTAACAATCAACTAAATCTATGGAACTTCACCGGAAATCTTGACACATTATCTCTCCATTAAAAATAGGATTCTCTACATCTTTTCTCCAAGAATTTAAAGCCAACAGGATTATGCTCCTAGCTTTTCTCTTGTTTCTGTCGAGGTTGGGTTTTCTTGATAGGATGATATATGGTCTAGGGATGTTGCTTTGGTTTTGTTCTCTCCCTTCCTCCCTCCCTCTATCTCTCTCATATCTCTTTCTTTTTTCCTCTTTCTCCTATATCTTGTCTCCCTCCTTTCTCACCATCCCCCTCTTATCTCTCACACTTATTTATCTCCTCTCTTCTTTTTCTCTTTGTATCATTATCCCTCCTCTCTTTCTCTCTCACTCTTTAATTTCTCTCACACTATTATATTGATATTTACATTCATAAATATTTTTTATGTTTTAAATTATAAGAAAAAATTCATGTATCTATCCAAAAATCTAAGAGAAAAAAGACAAATTTAACTTTTTCAAGAGTTGTTTCCATTTAAAGAATTGATAGTTATCACGAAGAGTAATCTCATGAAAATTTCAAAACCCTTTATTTGCTAAATATCCTTCTTTGATTACACCTCATGTCTTCCCTTGTTTTTCTGACTGGGAGAAATTTAATTGGCTACAACTATTTTTGGGATAATATCGGGATAAAGTTGCCTAGGATGAATAGCAACGTTCTTTCATTTATTCTCACAAAATTAAAGGCTAACCGTATCTAATTTTCTCTCTCTCCTCTTTTCTCAATAAATAATAATCAATGAAAATTAATATTATATTTTTCTATGAAACTTATTTTAAGGAGATGAAAAAAAACTCATTTTGAATTACAATTGTTTTTATAATAAGTGTGATTTTGTTTTTTCTTTTATAATTTGGGCCGAAGATATTATATTAGTAGTAGGAAAATGTTAACCAGTGCCTCCGGACACTAGTTAAAGTCTTTAAATGGTACTCCCTCCGTTTCAAAATGAGTGTCGCTTTATCCAATCACACACAGATTAAGGAATGAATAAATTAGTCAAATGTCATAGCAATTTCACTAAAATAACCTTACTTTATAAGAACAAGACAAATTTAAAGTTGCATTGAAAATTGTGTAAGAGAGAAAAGTTGAAGTATTTATTGAGGGTAAAGTTGGAATAAAAAAATTAAAGTTGTATTGAAAATGTAAAGTGACATTCATTTTGAAACAAATTTTTTTGGCTAAAGTGACGCTCATTTTGAAACAGAGAGAATAACTTATCATAAAAATATGTATAATCAATGCATCAGAAATCAAAATATTTGACTTTTTTATAAAATTATTTATTTTTCTGGAATCCTTAAAGAGTGTTTGGGAGATACTCGTTAACAAGATTTGTAGTTGTAGTAGTAAATATCACATTTTGTTTCTATTGTCTATTATCCACCCAACACTACTAAACAAAAAGTTGTTTGATATGTCAAATGTTTGTCGGATGTTGTTGTTCTATGCAGTTGTTACCATTTTACGAATTAAACAAACTTGTATTTTTCATGTATACAACTTTTATTGCAAAATTTAGGGAGCAGTTTTGTAGTTTTTTGTAGAGTGCTAAAATCGCAATTTCGTAAAAGTTAGGGAACGAAAACTGCTATTACTAAAAAAAATAAATATGTCAAATTATAGGCAGGTTTTTGTGTTAAGGTTAAAACTTTCTTTAAAAAAAAAATGACTCGTTTGAATTTTGAGCAAAGTTTTGTACGACTATAAAAAGGTTAGATAAATTGAGTTGAAGAAGCTTGACCAAAAAAAATAAAATTGAGTTGAATAAAACTCATTTCATTTTCTAAAATATAATAATAAATCATCAATTTACTCAAAATAACGGTGAATAATAAATCTTTCAAATTTAGATTTCTCTTTCTTGAATTTACTCAAAATCTCAAATAACAAAGGTGGCTAGTGGGTCCCATCGTATAGGTGATGTTGCTTGGTAAAATTGATTGCAGTCACATAAAAAAAATTGGCAGCAGCATCATCATCATCCCCACATAACAGAAACAGAGTAAGCTCTCTTATATAATCTTGTTCTATTCTGAGTTTAAGAATGTTATTGTTAATTGTAGGCACTAGCAAATAGGAATGTAGGTACCTCTCTTTTTGCTATTTGGCTCCTACTGCTCCATTTCCGCAAATACACGAAAATGCACACCACCTGTTTGTCAAAATGCACAAATAATGATTTTGCAAGCACCTCTTTTCTCTCATACTAAAATGCTTCCCTTCAATCTCCTTGTACAGTTTCTTCATGGATCTGCAGGATTTCCTTATTCGTGCTCGAATCTTCAAGCTTTACAGGCAAGCTTTAAGAGTTGCCGCTCGAGCTCCCCCTCCCACTAGAGGTAGGTAAACAAGCAAACTTTCTCATTTTATTTTTCATCATTTTGTAACTGTAATAATCCCAATCATGATGATTCATCACAATGGACTGTGCAGGTGAACTGAGGCAGACAATTAGACAAGAGATTGAAATTAATCGAAACTGCAATGACAAACAAAGGATCCGTTTCTTGATCAGTGAAGGCTTGGAGAAATTGAAACGACTCGATGAAATGCTTGATATGCAAGGTCACTGACCCACTCAATCAATGTGTATCGCTATGTAATAAAAACAATAAAATCCCCATTCCAAAACTATAACAGAATCATTTAATTCATGTTTTCTTTTACACTAATATTGTTGATATATTTTGTTCGTTAATGACGTTGGCCTTAAGATTTATAAGTTGAAAATACGAACCAAGAAGTATATTCTTCTACCAATGGAATCACAGAAGGACAACTATTCCAAAGTAAACTGAATTTCATTTCATTTCATTTGTTCTTTAATGTGAATAGTTGAGTGTGTGAGGAATTTCGAGCAAACCAGAAAGTAGAGGTAATTTATCCTTTCTAACTTAGGTGAATCATAAAATGTGCAAGTAGATGTTTTGGCTAATCATAGACTTCTGTAAAGCAATTGACACAGGATTTTAGTTTCATTTCATATCCTTGTTAAGAAGATCATATGTTATTGCTTTTGGTCGAGGGAAGGGCTTTAGGTTCTGTCAAGTTTCATGTGGACATATAGATGGTTTCCATGAATTAGAGATTAGAGTTATTTTGAATAGTTTTGGAGGTTAGAGTTAATCACATCTATAGAGAAATAAATCGTTGTCCTGATATTCCAGAGGATAGGTCTCAGCTTCTAGCTAACTTGTATGGGAGTTCCCTGTCTTATTTCTTTTTAATTTGTATTTCTAGGGCTGGCCTCTTTGTTTACATAAGTATAAGACAGATTGGTCTTTTATTTTTCAATTACAATAATCTAATTACTTTGTAAGATGTTAATTCAAAACTCAATTTATAAATTTTAGTTTTTTTCCTTCTTCACTTTCAAATTTGTCATTTATGTTAGTAAAAGAGAACAAGTTAGTACTTTAATATTTTTTTGTAACAAAATGATCTCTTTTTTCATCCCGCATAGTCAAAAAGTGCTTACATGATCATTTAACATTGAGGAGAAAATTCAAAAGTTGTTTATGAAACCAAACAAGAATACTTTCATACACTTCTTATTGTTTCCCAATTTAATCATAATTTTACAATAATTTTTTTCTTCAACAAATAAATCAAGTAATCAATCGATTTTGTTTCAAACTAAGATTAAATAGTACACCTATAAATCCTAGTTTTGAGAGCGGTGAATTTGGACATATAACATAGCAATAAATATCTACTTAAACACTTTTTAACTAAGTTTGATGGGAAAAGAGTAACAATGACTAGGTAAACCCTTTTACTAACATAAGTGACTATTTAAAATAAAAAAATTAAAATGATTAATATGATACAAACTTTAAATTTGGACCTCGGAATGTATGTGTCCAAATATTTACAAATATCGGTAGAAACACAGCTGACATTTTCAGATGTTGCTCATTAGACCCCTCAAATTGCTCAACCGATCAGGTCGTAACTCACGATCAACTTTAAATAAACACACCTAACGCATCCGAGTAGATGTTGATCTAAATTCTTATTTATATGAAAGAATCCTTGTTGAAAGGAATGATTTTGATTTTTATATGGATGAGTATGAGAAACTTCCCCCTTTCTACGAACTTTCTTTCAAGAATTGCAATTATCGATTCCTCTTAAAGTCAGTGGAAATCCAATAGTTGATCATAAATCCAAAGTTCAACACGCTGCTAAGTCTATTGCATCAAATCCTGAAGTCTATTGCATCCAACTTCAAACAATGTTGAAATTGTTGTAGAAGAAGATCATCTTATTATTGATATAATAAGTTCTAAAGAGGTAGTAGCTTGTGTGTTTGTTAGAGATTTCATAAACCACGAGGATGAGATATTTCCTAGTTGATGTTTATGTTATGGGTGACAAGCAAAGGGAGGACTAACAAAGTAACAATTTCTAATATGTGTATCGTTTGTCCCCCCATCTTAGAGTGGTACTGGTATGGTTTTCGATTCATTGTCTATAATGATGTCATAAATCCTAACGTTTCTCATGAGTTTGAGATTTTAAGGGAGTATGCTTGGAAGGGAAATAATGCTACAAACTCCTAAGCATGGGTTTTACACTTATGATGAAGAGATAATGACAACTAGTAATTATTTGAATAATCGTTCTACTTTTAGCAAAGAGCCTTTTGTAGAATTGTGTCTAAGGTCAAGAAAAAGTTTAAGCAGAAGGAAGTAAGTTCAGTTATATAATACTCGCTCAAAGGATAGATCAAAGGAGAGAATACAAGACTATTTGTGTTGTGGAGCTTTTACTGTGTTTTTCTTAGTTTTTTTAACTTTTTTATTTTCATTTTGTCTTGTTTTTTATTTTGTTTTGGGTAAGGCATTACGTCCTCCCAATTTTTTTTATTTCGCTTTTTCTTAAATGAACTTTCTTTTAGCTTATGAAGAAAGGTGGATTATCTAAATCTTTTTACAATAAAAATATTTTCTAAATGTTTTTAACAAAAATATTTGTCACCATATTTATACATTTTGTATTTATTTTGACTAAATCACCCTTTATACTAATGTAATTTAAAATATTTTCTTCTATCTTAATTTTATTCAAAATTTTTCTTAACAAAGTTTTATGCATATTAAAAAAAAAAATCAAAGCTATAAAACTTGTGAAGATATTGATAAATAAATTGAATTCAAAGAATATAGGGTCTATTTGATAGTGACAACGAAATAGATATGATACGATAAGTTATAATCTGATCTCAATTCAGTGTTTGATGAGACAACAAAATACAATAATTTATCTCAAACCTACTATACTTCATCTCTCTTGTTAAAATTCTTATCTTGTATATGAGTTGGGTAAAAAATTAGCATTTATATTTAAAAAGATTGGAGAAGGTGAAACAATTTTTAATCAAACTGACACTATACTTGAAACTCTATACTTGAATTGAGATTACAAGACTAAGTTCTAACCACTGAGCTTTGACTCAATTCTATCTTGTTAGAACGTTAACCTAATCTAATTAGGACCTACCATAATATGATTTGACAAATAAAAAATTTACTCATTTACACTCAATAACTGCCACATCATCATTCTATTAGAGAATTAACAGCAGAGATTAATTTTGATAACGGAGATAAAATGTGAGGATTTTAAAAACATTTAATGAAATGTAGGGACTATTATTCAAAGACGCGCAAAATGTAAGGACTAAAAACATATTGAACCCAAAAATTAAAAATATATTTACGTTGGTAAGGACAATGCATAATATATGAAAGGTCCGGGGTTCGAACCCCAGACACCACCAAAAAAAGAAAAAAGAATAGGCTTTTCAATTAAATATAACATCTATTTCAAGTGTCGTTTGAGTACCGATTTTGCTTTTCTATATAACAATTACTCATATTTACTCTTTTTCAATAAAACTGGTTAGTATTATCTATATGGAAGATTCAAGTTTTTTTTTTTAAACAAGGTTTGTTTTTTGTTATCTGCAAATTTAAATTTCACTGAAACAATTTTTTCTGCCTATAATAATAGTTCCATGAACAATTGAAATTCTAGAAATAAGGTGAGTAACATTGTTAAAAAAAAAAAATCAAGTGCAAAATAAAATATCAATGAATGTTAAAAAAAGAAAAGAAAAAATGGAAGACATACATATATATATATATATATATATATATATATAGAGAGAGAGAGAGAGAGAGAGCCTAATTGGCGGTTGTTTTTTATGTGTTAGGTTTTTAGACATGTATTGGCTGCATTTTGTCAAAACTTTAGTTATAGTAAAAGGCCGGACACAATGTCTTAACATGTACGACATTATAGCGTGCCTTGATCTGCTTACTTGGAGATTCGTTTTAAACGTGAAGATTTTCTTATATTATCTAAAGATTTGTTACATGTGAAGAGTTGACCAAAAAAGCGTGGTTCTAGAAGCAGAGAAAGGCGGTTTATACTTAGCTTAGTCCTTAAGAATGTTGTTGCAACATTTAAGGAAACATTTGATCTTCTTTAGAATATTTGTGCTGAAATATCGTGATTAAGCTGATCTTTAGCCGGATTTGTGCATTAAGCCCATTTAGCAAGCAGGTTATATAAACAAAGATAGAAGACCTAATTGAGTACTGAAGCCGCAATTTACAAAAGAGTCTTTTAGGGTTTTAGTCTGTCGTTGTTATTTGTGAGCCACTCTTATATCTCTTTGATATTAGAGTTGGACTTTGTTATTGAGTTGTAAAACTCTGAATCGCTTTTAAGCACGAGTTGATTCATTGTCTAGGAGAGTGTCTCCATATTTTGTTAGTACTTTAAGGACGATCACTGGATCTGTGACTAAGAGGAAGTGAGAGGGGGATCTCTCATATCTAAGACTAGTGAGAGTATTAGGTAGAAATTGCGCGGGTAGTGATTAAGTGAGAAGTTAGTAGGCTGGTGAAAGTTTTTATGTATGCTTCGAATTAATACTACTATAGTGAATTTCATTCCTGGCTTGGTTGGCCCCATATGTAGGTGAAGTTGCACCGAACTAGGTCAACAAATTACTTGTGTCTTTTAGTTCATGTCCTTGTATCTTTAAATAGCTATTTGTTATTTATGTTGACTAGATGTTCTGAAATCTTACGCGACATCTGATTTGTCATAACATCGTCTTCAACATCTGTTATACCTAAGTGCTAGAATTTCATTATGGAAGAAAGATATCGCATCAACATTTGAAAGACAGGGTGTGCGTAAAAAAAGTGAATTTATTGATGGATTAAAATGATAGTATAATTGAAAGAAGAAAACTCCAAAAAGCCACTTCTTTAATTTAAACGTGTTATTCTAAAACGCCACTTAAAAGAAACAGATATAATATTATCATTTGCGCAACAACCAGAAGGATGTCTCCAAACCTTTTTATGCTTCATAATTTAATTAAGCTTTCATTGATTTCTATTGTTATTGTTTTATTGATTAATACTCCATATAAAAATTGTGTACATGGTTGTCTGTTAGGTTGTTCTACCATATCTTTATCCAACTCTATATTCTATAATTTCTCTACCATATTCTAACCATCAAATGGGCCCTTATTGTCTTATTTAATTTTTTTTATTTTCTTCAAAGAGTTTTTTTTTGTAAATACATCTTATTTAAATATTTTTTAGGAAAATATTTTCTCACCATTTAGACTTTTATTTTGACTGTGTTACCCATATATTTGATTTAAAATAGAACCTCCCACTTTTTATTTATTATTAAGTCACATGATATTTGACTAATGTATGACTTTGTTACATATTCAAATATATTATATGTGATTTACATATAAAATATAACGTTTTCATTTTATTACCTTATTGGAAATTCTCAAAACTTATATTTTTCAAATTTGCAACGGTCTTTTTCAAATATATAATAATGCCAACATAGGTGAGTTTCACATAGTTTTCTTGATGGGTTCAATTTCCAAGGAGAAGCCAAAATTGATTTCATTGAAGGATTTGATGCCTTTGCGTCCATGGAATTCACCACCTCTACCACTAAGTGAACTTAGAGGAAGACAATACATGAAGCTCAAGAAACCAATTTTTAAAGATGGAGTCGAAGTTTATTGGCTGCCAAAGATCTCAGCAAATGAAGATGAAGTCCCTGAAACTGTAATTCCATTTCAAGGTGTTTTCAAATTTATCGATAGACATATCCTTACTGTTGTAAAAAGGTGGATTGGTAAGATTGTTGAGTAGGAATCTAGCACATGATTTCTTTATGAAACTTTTCCATTGATGATGAATGTCTAAATGTTAAGTACTTAATGGTTTTGTTGGATTTTTTATGTTGGAACTTTGAAAAAAATCTATTAATATATCTTAGATGATGGTGCCATCCATGATAAATTTTAATGCTTTATTTGTTTCAATTTTAATCATTCTTTGGAGTCAATGGACAAAAAGAATCAATTATTGGAGATTGGCAAGTTTCATAGATTTTTAAAAAAAATATAAAATTGTGTTTAGGTGGTAACTAAGTAAAACAATCCCTTCTACATTACGAGTGAAGTCTGTATGGAGACTTTCATTTAGGGTCGTCTGTTTGGAAGGGATTGACAGAAATTTGAAGAAAAAAAATAAAGTAAGGATGAAGCGGAAGGTATGATAGACTTTGCGAGGGGAGTGGTTGGGGGGGGGGGGGGGGGGGGGGGAGGTAT
>Ga0228710_1000734_pt1 | contig 44779 bp, 31 predicted proteins | sample MedpolnodulmetaG_FD_177995 | JGI IMG/M metagenome (GOLD analysis project Ga0228710, IMG submission 177995) | Root nodule microbial communities from Medicago polymorpha collected in Santa Monica, California, United States - pink nodules | ecosystem: Host-associated > Plants > Roots > Nodule... | reverse complement strand
TAAACTAATTTTGTAACAAAAAATCCCTTTTATATAGTTGTATCCAAACAAACTAGATTATTTGTTTAAAAAAAGTGATTTTTGTTACGGCAAACAAACGTAAAATAGATTCTGGTTTTTCACAAAATCTCTAAAATATAATCTCTAAATTATTTTATGTCAAAATCACTTTTATTTTAATCCGTAACAAACGGGCCCTTAGTCTTTTGAAAGAAGAAAATGGATAAACGAAGCATTATACTAGACTCATCATTAATCAACAAACAAAAGACCATATCACTTTAAGAACTACTCAAATAAAAGAAAATATTACTATTTATTAGCATTGTAAAATTCTCAAACTTACAAACAAAAAGGATGAAATATCATAAAAACAAAATAGGGCACACAAATTATATTCACCTTGGACACTTCATGCATTGATGGCACAAGTGATGATCTTTCCATGCAATAACAAACTCGAAGTTCATTAAGGCAATTCAAAATCACTTGAATTGATTTGATCATCTTATTTGACTCCACAAATATATGCTCCTTCAACTGCAAAATTCAGCAACAAACACATCAGATCTACTAGCAGAAAACAAAATAAACTTGAATTCATGTATAATGTACATGTTGAAGTTATAGGGTTTTAGATAAGGAGGGAGAGAAAGAACGGTTACTTTGAATTATGATTATAGTTTTATTATGATGAAACAAAAGACTAGTCTTGACCCTTGTTTAAACTAAAACTAGATTCTTTATCTGAATGAAATAAGGAAACTAATCTTTTTTTATGCAATAAGGGAACTAATCATGATAATAGCTACTAAGATATATGCCTTTAGGGGACATGTTTGGCAATGCCTCTAACTGTCGTGGCTGAATCACCCAATCATGCTTTCCTTGGATCTTCCCTTGTTTCTCCATTTCAATTGTAGGAGAATCAAGAAAAATCGGTTTTGATTCTCCATGATTTTATTTGATTCTCTTTATTTTAATTTTATTTGATGTGTGATTATTTATTTCATGTAGCCGACCCCACTTAGTGGGATAAGGCTTGGTTATTGATGTTGATGTGTGATTATTATTCAATGAATGGGAGAGCTACCAGTGTAATTTCTGTTTAGATGTAGTAATAAATTATGGAAGTATTATTCCATTACTTTCTACATCAATACACAATTGAACATGTCTCTTTGCAAACACAGCTTTCATGTCACTCCTTCGGCACCTGCTCTTCCTGTGTGCTGCCTTAGGTTGATTATCTTTGCAATTAGATTTTTACAGGTTGCTCTGTTTTCGCCCTAACTGGAATATTTTGGGGGCTTCAACTTTAAGTTGCTCTAATATGCAGTATAAGGAGTATCTTAAAGTTTCCCAATAAGTCTCTTCCAAAACTACTCACACACCAGTAAAACTATAGTTGGCATTTCTCACCCGACAATGTAGGATCTTGGATTTTGGATTCCAGTACTTCTTATCACATTACTGGCAATGCCTTTTTTTTCTTCAGCATGTTCTAAGTCAACTACTGACATCTTCACCAAATCATTTCAAGGTATTCTACATGTGTAACAAACAGGATGCATATAACATATATGCTCTGGCTTTAAGAAAGTGTTGATTGAATTGATTTCTTTCCTTATGTTTTCGTTGATATGAATAGTTTCATTAGAGTAGATTCATAGCTATGAATTATCTCTATTCCTATGTTGTGGGGATTTAGCATCAAGATATACCAGATACTATAACATCAAGATATTATAATATATTATCACACCATCCAAAAAGACATACACTCGCAGCAGCTAATAATAAGCTCAATAACTTAGTCCAACAAATCAGGCACTAGTTAAACAACAGAATCAATATCTATATAAAAATAAATAAAACAAATAAAGGAGAGAAGCAGAGTTCTATCTATAGACTATGACCTGCAAAGAAATTAATTTGTGAAGATCAATCTCCAGATCCTTCCTTGCAGCAATATTGACAAATATACTTGGCAAAAGAAGCTCAGCAAATTCGGCTTTCAACAATATCATATCTTGACATAATCTGGAAGCAGTTCCCAAAGAAGATGAGCGGTGAAAAGGGAAGAGAGCAAGATAAAGGCCAGCTATTTGCTTAAAGCTAGTGGCTTTTGACTGTCAACATTTAATTAGTAACGTAGGGCAATAATAATACCTTAGTACTACATCGTTGCAGTAGACAATAAGAGAATACACCAAAGGGCAAATCCACGTCTCAAAAGATTTACCATCTGTCAACCACACGGTAGACTTCTCCAGTGAAATTTCTGCAACTGAAAATAAAGGATAATTATTGCACTGTTAAATTTTATTCCCATGTTAAAGAGGTAAAGCTTAAAAATAGTTTTAAAGAAGTGGCATCCCTCACTTTATAAGACAGTTTTGCAAGAATGAGTTAGGCCAAATATAAAAATCTATTACAAGCCTATCCATTTGGGCATCCCACCAAATTATTCACACACCAAACTCAATATTGTTGAGGGTGAAGAGGTGTATTGGAGAAACGTGTGCACAATTAAAAGATATAAAGTCTGAAAAGAGCTTACAAAGAATTTTGCCCCTCACCCTACAAGCTGGATTTGTAAGTACAAGTTAGTCCTAATATAAAAATATTAAAAATGTCACCCTCATCCCTTGTAAAGTTTCTGGTGAAATATAAATTTTTGCTAAATGAATTGCAAATTCATCAAAATTTAGGTGATAAGGCTTAAAAAACAAATGGAGAGGTAACTTGTGATTTCACTCTGCCTACTTGATTTCAGGACACCTTTGTCTTGACACAGTACTGGCGTGCAAGGTTAGACTTAGGTGTTAATAGGACTTTGCTTTAGATTTATAATTTGGCAAACTATTACTTCCACTAAATATAATTATTGACGATCTGAATTCTCCAATTGGATTTTTTCACTTCTGAAATAGCAAAGTAATAGATAGTGTCATAATGAAATATATGAACAGAGGCCCTGTAACAGTTCAGAAAATTCTAATGAACTACGTGCATATTTCTGAAGGTATTTTTAGTAAATAATAAAGCGGAACCTAATAAAGCAACACCAAAGTAATAGATAATTGTTTCTCTGTTTTATTGTCTATAGATTTGTGGCTCAGAAATTGTGATTGTTGTTGGTGATGTGAGCCACAATTCTGTAAAGACAATATAGATCAAGGTTGAGGGGCTGAATCAGGAGAACGGTTTTCAGAAGAAGTGTATATAGACCAGTTTGCGCTGTGAGAAGGTCGCATCGGTTTCATCCTATACCCCCTAAATAGAAATTGAAGAAAAGTCTAAGTATTGAGAAAAAATAATTGAATGGAATTCATTGATTCCATCTTGTTACAATCAATTCCAACCTATTTTAAACAATCCAAGAAATGAAACCTAGTATCATTCCACTCCACTCCATTCCATCCCTTTCCATCAATCCCAGCATAACCTTGAATTGAAGTAATTAATAGCATCTTAAGTTATCTCTTATGATTTCTCTTTTTAAGGGTTGTAATATAAATCTTCATGCAAGTACTTGCATACAGTTCATGGAACTGCCGAACTGGAAGCCATAACTTAAGTAAAACTAACTGGTTTTCACTTCAGTTTAACCTCCTATGAGCCTAAAGATACAGCGTCCAAATTCAGTGATTCTTGGGCAGATATTATATTTAGCCATTTGAAGTAGTGTTGTGCTAAATATTATATTAAGGTTGGAAAAGTAAAACGTTGAGGATAAGAATCAACCCAACACATGTCTATTTATATCAAAAAATTACAGGCATAATGTTAATTCACGTCAAACTAGTTTTACAATCATTCACGATAACATATTAAGATTCACATAATAGATGAACAGAAACTGACCATTATACCTTTTGACTTCCTATCAAGATCCAAAAGGAAATTTTCCACAAGTTCGATATTAACGCCTTTGGAATGTATCTACAATAATACAAAATTATTATACGATAAGTACTAATAGCGAAATGGAAATGTACAAAATTCAGAAACCCAAGCCTGATAACAAGGCAAAAGTGCAGAAAATGTGGATGCAGAAAAGCGAACTACAAATTCAGACATGCCCAATAATTTGAAATGATGACTCCTCCACAACATTCCCCATTCCCTTCACATCACCCTTTGTATTGTCCATTGGTTATATCAAATGATGACTCCTCCATTCTGTTAGAGTCTGGCAAAACAGTTACCTCCACTCTGAAGCCCATAAATCCCACCCACAATGAGCTCACCTCCTCCTCAAGGTATAAGTTTAGGGAAGTGGACAAAATGAGAAGGAAATCCTCTTTTCATGGCCAGTGAGATTCTCTCACTTTATGATAACCTTGGTATGCCTATTCAATAGTTCACATACGGTGAATTTTTAGGAAAAACTTGGAATTCCATCAAATTCAAAATCTCTTAACCATTCCCATGTCTCAAGTTGTGCACCAACACAATTATAGAAACTTTCAACTAATTCAAGTCTTGAAAATTCCAAAAGAAAATAATTACAAAGTCGATGAGTTTTTTGTGTGAATTAAAATATTACCTTGACGAGTGACCTTTGGTAAGAATCAAATGACTGTAAAGCTTTCTGGCCTCTTTCAGTCGAAAGAATTCCCTGTAAATCCAAACCAATGATGCAATCAATCATAACAGAAGCAAGGAATCATTTGCATTTAATTCATCACAAGTACAAAACACATGCAATATTAAACATTTAATCTATTTTTAGTAGTTAACAAAGCATTTAAACTTCCGGTTCCAGACCAATAAATTACAACACTGCAATTATTCAAATAAGGTACAAAATGTAAAGGTGCTTCATAAACAGTTAGCCAAAAATCACACTTACACGAAGAGTTTGTGAAGCCATATCCACAATTTTCACTGAATCATCCATCAGATACTTCATTAGTAATTTCATAAGGACAACTAGAAGTTCTTCAGATATGCACACATCTAAGTTGTAATTGGTTTCCCCTGTACTGCCGTTATCAATAAACTTGCTTGGATGGATATGAGTACTCTTTCCTGGAAGATGGAAAACAACAGAGTGTGGGTCCCCGGCACCAACCTGCAGCAGTGCAGCCTCAATGAAGGTTCTTTACAAGAAGGGATATAATCAATTTGATAAGCGCACAGTTTGGCATGATAATTTAATTACTAAAATTTGTTTAATTGGTGATAGTTTTGCATTACATTTATTTTAAAATATAAACTGTATTTAGTATTTAGTTATCTTAGAAATCGTGGTTGGGCCTAACACAACCCCACAAAACCGGCTTGTGAGGTGAGGATTGCCCCCACTTATAAACACATTGTCAGGCCATGTCCTATCCGATGTGGGACTCTTAACAAGTTATTTCTCTTCATCTAAAAATTATTTTAAAACTAGAACTGTAAAAGGTAGAAGATATATTTAGTCCAAACAATGAATGATGGTGGTCAGCAAGATAGGAGATAAATAGTTGTATCAAATCATAGTCACCATTAGAGAAGTGGAACTTCAGTAGATCCTATGAGAACTTCTACTAGTGAAGAGCATGTTAATCCTAGCATTCCTCAAAAATTAATTATCGACGAGCCCCAATAAAATTATACAAGTGGTAGCAGCTTGTGTCTCCTAGGGAAAGGATCCCTGTTAAATCCCTGGTATAAAAAAATTCTAGAGGAAGGGCTGAACCATTGAACTACGGGATCCCCAGAGTGGGCCATGCTCACCCATGACTTGCCGCTTACCATCCAAAAGTCCCATTCACTATTTTGTTGTGAGACATGTAATATTCAAGTGTTATGTATGAGTGAGAAGACGAGGAGAACATGAAGCTTCTCCTCATGCCTCGCTCTGCCATACCCTAGAAATGAAATCTGAAACCAATTCTCTGACACCACTTGCATCATCCGAGCCACCCATGTGAACAAGTGTCCAAACTGCATGCGCAATTTCATGGTCACCATGCCAATACTTGTCTTTAAAGTGACCTTCTGCTCTGCCTCTTATTTGAAAGGATTCTTCAATCAGTAACTTCTTGTGCAATGCCTGGAGACTGAAGAAAAACTGTATTTAAAAATCACAAATCACGGAAACTTCAACACAACCAAATTGTGAGTTATAATGCTGTTTGTCTAATATTTATTATGTAAATACTTGTCCTCCAATTCTCTATCTCTCGCTCTCTCTTTCTCTCTAGAAAAACTCATGCACACAGTATAAGTAATATTTTCACGAGATTTTGACTTAAAATTTAGTTATTTAAATAACATGAAAGATAAAAAATAAAATTTAGTTATTTAAATAACATGAAAGATAAAAAATAGGAAAGACCATTAAGAAAGGAAATCACCTTGACGAAAGTAACCGTGGTGGAAGGTAGCAAGACCTCTTTGCAAACTGAGAATGAACAATGTAACAGATAACAAGTTAAAAGAGAATTAGCAAACCTCATGATCAAGATTTTTGCTTTAACCGGCAGGAACAATTGGAAAATAGTTTCCGCTTTACATAAAACATGTAAAAAATAGATGATAGGGACATGGGTATTATAGGGTGCCCAAGTCCTACATCGGGTAGTATAGGATGCCTGGTGGAGTATTGATGTGGCTTAGTTCTTCCCCTTGATAGCTAGCTTTTACGGGAGGGTTCTCCGAGTCTCAGGATACTTATCAATTTGTACATAAGCCTGGCTGTCGGTAGGTCAAAAAAGCTACCTTATGAGGAGGGGCTGACAAGGAAAGGCCAAGTAAAACGTCGTAGAGTGCAGCTGCCAGAACATCAACACTCACACGGAAGTGTCCCCAAGTCTTACATTAAGTAGTATGGGATGCTCGATAAAGTATTTAAGTGGCTTTGTGCTTCCCATTGATAACCGGCTTTTAAATGAGGTTTGATAACAGGCTTTAATGGAGTGGTAATCATGTGTCATGGACCCTAACAAGTTCATAATATGAAAATAGATTATAATTCATTACCTTCAATATGTGGTCACGAATAGAGTAAGTGTGGCATAATTCTTCATGAAACTTCCGTATCTTGTCAAATATTTTTAATTCAGGAAAAGGCTCCAATTCCTGCAAGAATATTTTTTATGCATCCATAAAGCATAACTAGACCAAATCCTTAAAACAACAGAGAGAAGTTGAGTAAAAGAAACTCACTTTGACGTAATCATGCAAGGATGGATCAGAATCCAAAGTAAACATATGGAGGAGAGATAAAGCTCTTGATACAACGCTATCACATGATTCTTTCCTTTGCGAAGGAGTGCAACATGCCACTAACTTTGAAACAAGAAACTGAGCAGAACACAATGTAGTAAATAATGGAATAAAAAAATCAAATGAATTGATAACGTTGTAAAAATGAAACAATATAAACCTGGAGCTGTTCCCCAAGCATACTAGTGATATCTGCCGATAGGTGCTTCTTAAAAGATAGCAACAATGCAGAAAGTATACGACAGCATTGATCTTGTAAAGCAGGATATCCAATCAATGGTCCAATCAAGTTGAAAAGATAACTGCATTCACTCAAAATTTAAGAAAAAGTAAATGAGAAATAAACAGATCAAAACTTCAAATGATGCAAGATATGGATCAAATGGACACTGGACAGGTTGGCAAATAGCGTATATCTATACATAAAGACATAATATATACATAGGGATCAGGTAAAAACAACCAATCTGCTACAACTAAGGAAAATACAAAGGAGACAAATTAGCAGTAAAAAGCTAAAACCTATCACTGGCCCAATCAGAATCACATAAGGCACGAAGTGAGAGCAGGTCATGTGGTTTTGCATGACCAAACCAAGAGGCCCTTAGCTAATACATAATTATTCAGGAACCTATCAAGGCAACTCAAGAGGCCCTGACACAGTAAGAGATCTTTGGTTTGGTCAGACTGTTAGAATGACATATTACAAAGCACCAACAAACGGATCCGTATAAGTGAGGTTCAGGCAAGTGATCCTTTCCATGCTTGCTTAACTGGAGCTGCTAACCATTGGAGTGGGAACATTTTAAGCTTCAGCTATGTGTGCTAAGGAGATCTAACATTTACTTACTAAGCTTTCTATGCATTTAAGCTTGTTATACAAATATAATCTTTGTAGAGAAAATATAGAACACCAAACATAATCAAACCCAAAAAGATATATTGATAAACCAACAGATAACACTATAACAATCAGCAATAGGGTTTGTGTCAAAGAACAAACCACCAAACTCCAACTGAAGAAACCGTTACTGCCATTCATGAAGAGAAAATAAAACAAGAAAATGAAATTATTGCAGGCCTGCAATTAATGCAGCTGAAGCGCAAACCAGAATACGTCACAATTTCAAAAGCAAACAGAAAGAATAGAATCAACACTATAAAGCCCTAATTTGAAGGTGACACAACTTCAAACAAAATGGAAACAATATTGGACCGGGATACCGCTAACAACTAAAAATGATGGTGGTGTCGGTGGGGTCACAACTTAGAACCAAATCAAAACAATAAATTGAGTCTGGAAATAATTGTGATGTAGTTAAACAGTGCTAAATAGCACCCAGGAGACATTGAAAATTCTGCAACAAGGGAACCAAAAAAACACTAATGAAAAAACAAAAATCATTGTTGGAAATCCCCAATTAAATGTGGCTTTAATTCCTTGATGTCTTCTTGAAGGCCCCCTCTAAGTTGGGTAAAAGATGAATGTCTAAAGAATAAAAAATGATTTGCCTCACCACAATTCATGTTAAATTGCTAAATCAATGCTGAGTTTTTACACAAAGCTCAAGATTATTATTTTTGGCCATAAAAGGGTTTTTATAACCTTCAAAAAAGATCTGACTCCCCCTAAGCAACAGAACCAGGTGGTAGCTGCTATTTTTTGCCACAATGCTTGCTACACTGAAATGTAATGCAACAGAGGGTGCTATAGCAGTCACCCTCTGCTGCTCCGCTATAGCGTGTTATTCAGTACACTGATTAAAGGCAATTGTATCAAAGAAAGTCTAGCACAAACATAAGTTGGCAATTATAGACTGTTTTAACAGATGCAAGATAATTGAATTGATTACCATCTACTCAACAATGCACATTAGACATCTAGTTTACAATATCTTTCAAATATGAGATACATGCTCTGTCCATAAAACTTACTTGGATGTGCTTAAAGCAGTAACTCTCTCACCAAGAACACTGATAAGAACTTCAATTCCAGATAATCGGTGGCACTTATGCCTGGAATGAGACGCTGCTGTAATTTTATAATGAATTTCTACCAAAAACTGTCGGTTACAAAAAAATTGAGTTCATTATAATCACCAAGGCAAGAATGGAAGAAAAAGGGAAAAGGATATATGAATGGTGTTGTCAAGTTGTATGAAGTAAAAAGTACCATGAAAACCCTATCAGTGCGAAAAATGTTGATCTTGTCAGCAACAGCAGCAGTTGTGTGACTACCATCCCTACATCTCAATAAAAGTCACATATCAAGATTCAATTAGTAAAAGGATTAAATATAAGCAACAAGATAGAGAATATAACTCACGATTCCAGAAATCCATCAACAATTGTTTGAATTTCAAGTGACACTGTATCCCTGGAAAAGAAAGGGACTACAGGGTCGGAAGAACAAGAGCACAAAGATAAAATACTGCTGACAATAGAGACCTAAAAGTACACATGAAGAACAATATGTTAAAACTTACAACCAAAATATCTCCTCAAACAAATCCAGTAATTAATGATAAAGAACATTATTATAACATATGGCAATGGGTATTATATAATTATCGTAGAATTTGTTGTTGGGCCTAGCTCAACCTTAAAATCGGCTTGTAAGGTGAGGATTGCCCCCACTTATAAACATATGTTCAAGCCATCTCTCATCCAATGTGGGATTCTTAACAAACACCCCTCACGTCCAGGGCTGGACTTTTAGAGCATGACCCGATTGGTCTAATAGCAGAAACCTTATAGCAAGTGACCCAATGGATCTTAGATAGGCTCTGATATCATCTTAGAATTTGTGGTTGGGCCAAACTCGACCTTACAAAACCAGCTTGTAAGGTGAGGATGGCCCCAATTTATAAACATAATATCAGCACTAACACTTAAAGCCACAGCATGTGAAAAATATAAATAAAAAGGCAAAACATGTGTGTAAACTATAAGAAAACCCGTCAAATTTGCAGTCCACTTGTTTTCCCAGAAAACGACTAAGCAAAACTGCTTTCAGGTTTGATCAATTGTCAATAAAAAAAGCTGAGCAGAAATTAACAAAAAGTTATTAGTAGCTATTAATATCAGAGAGATCCTACCCTGACTAGTGATATGGCCAAAATAGTGGTTATAACTTATAAGTGGGGGGCTCTCCTCTCTCCCTGAGCTAGTTTTTAGGATTGAGTTAATCCCAAGCTCAAACTCTAAGAAACTATTGTTGAGCCATCCGCACATATCCATTCCCGGCGTAGGGGTGTGTCGGACAGCCCTCACCACCAACCAAAATCCAAAAGTAGAAATTATTTCTCAAAATATTTTCAAGTAGGAACATTTTCCTGATAAATATTTTGATCTAAACATTGTTTACAGAAAATGAAGAATTTTCTAAAAATATTTTATTATTTAATAAGTTAGGAAGGAAAGTCATTTTCTACTCATTTAATGAATTGAAATAAGATAATTCTCCTTTAAAATGTTACAATAAACATAGAAGACTGTTATCCAGAAATATTATTTTCTGTAAAACGAGCAAAGCCTCGAGCAGAGTAGCACACCATATGTCTCTTTATGAGTTTGTCCCGTTCATTCTCAGATATCTGACCAAAATGAAGAATAGAACTCTGAAGCACATGAGTTCCCCTCTCTGATCCTGGTTTCTTACTGCAATGCAAAGCCATAGAAATTGAAAATATTGAAGCAAAGTGTTGCTTTACAAGAACTGTCATAGGTTGACCAGTGACCTGCAAAAAGGAACTCTGTTAGAGAAAACAACAAACAGAAACTGCACTTAGAAATATATGACACAGGTACACGGTGAAAGAGACGGTGCAAAGTTTTAATCATTTCACCAAGGGCAATTCTAAAAGCATAAGCGCATCTAATTGAAACCTTTAAATTTTTATTTCCGACAGAATGAAATCTAGAAGCTTCCATACTATATATTGAATATAATACTAGTTATGGAAACTGCTCAGACCTTGGCAACCCAATTAAGATCAGAACTATTTTGATGAAGAAGCAGAGCAGGAAGAAGCCATGTACAACAATACTGAAGGAAATGACCAGGTTGGGCATCTGGCGCAAAAAGATGCCTTGTCTGTAGAGCAACAAATCAATTATTAATGCCAGATATAGTAAAGAGAAAACTAATAGAAGGTCACGTCAAGGCAACAAAATAAAATTAGGTTTTTCTTGAAGAAAAAAAAATTAGGTTTTAGCAAATTCTTAGAATAAGGGATAGACCTAGCTCAATCCCAATAGTGAATTTGAAATGTGATGATTGCCTAGGCCTTGTAAAGACTACTTTGTCCACAATAGTTGAAGCTTGGTTTCAAACACACCCAGCAGAATGAAGGTGCTGGAGGCTGCAACAAAGGAAGCCCAAGGTGGCCGGTGGCAAGGGAAGTGTCTAGGATTTCTAGTAAGACATGACCAGCAGCCTATAAATCTACCAAGGACCAACTCATATGAAATCTCAACCTGTGAGGTGAAAGCTCGTGAATGTTTCACTACATATGTAACATTTTGGACTTCCCTCTTGAGCATGCACAATGCACATATCTATCTTTCCAACATGATAAAATTTCAGGGTCCGTTTATTTTGGCTAGTTTCTGTTTCGATTCCTACATAAAAAACAAAATGAGAACGAAAACATGCTTAATTTGCTATTTCCATTTTCAATTTTCAATTTTAGAAAACAAGATCAATATTTCTGAGATTTTTGAAAGTAAAAAATCATTTTCAACGTTTCTGAAAAAATTTCCTCCACTCCCAGCCTGCATAAGAATGTGTCCTCTCTTCGTCTCTTCTCCAACTGCATCCTTCTACCCCAAAACCCTCCTTCACAAGATCTCAAACCAGATCTGCAACCCTCCTTCACAAGTTCTGAAACTCATCTTCCATCCCCTCCGTCGAGAACAAGATTTGCATACACCGTCACACACAGCTCCCATCTCCACCAACCGCTGCTCCGCGAGGACGTGATCCTTGTCTGCACGGCCGCCATTCTCCTTACTTTATCCACATGCGCACAAGATACAATACCTCATGTCAAACTGCCGCGGAGTGTGTTTCACCCTTCGATGGTAGCACAACATTCCTCTCTTTCCAACTGCAGTCCCACACATGCAGCCATGCATATGGGCTCTGTTGTACACAACACATTTCCGATCGCCCACACCCTCATCCCTCTTGTTGAAATTTGGGGCCTAACTCATCCTTACAAAACCGGCTTATAAGGTCAGGATTGCCTCCTCTTTATAAACTCTTATCAAGAGTCTTATCTATCCAATGTGGGACTTGGCTTTTTCCCAATATACCCCCCTCACGCCCAGCACTCTTTGGGCTTGGTGCGTGAATCGGTAGGTGGCCCTTGAATTCGACAAGCTCTGATACCATGTTAGAAGATGCAAATCTTCATTGATGAAGATGAAAACGGTTAGAGGAGAGAGAATGAGAGAAGAGAGAAAGAGAGAGAGAAACTGAGTTTGTTATTATTGATTGAATCTCTGAGATTACACATATTTATAGAAGCATATTGAATACAAAGACTATGTGACAGGTGTCACAATCTAATAGGCTAATCTAATATGCTTATTCTACTCTCTTAACACCTCTCTCTCTTTCCCCAGTTGCTGGTTTGAATAAGGTGTTTTGAAAATTTAGAAATAAAATGATATTTCAACTTTTCAATTCGGAAACATTTAATTTTTATCAAATTCGAAACGGAATTTAAAATATCACCCGCAGCTTGATGATGTCCTATATATAAGTAACACAGACTGCCTTTGCAACCGACAGGCTTTGTAGAGCAGTACTAGAAGCAAAACTAAGGTATTACCTTGTAGGAAATCTCACTAAAGACTTGGTAAACTATATAACGAACAAATTACCTCAACAAGTGCAGCCAAACTTACACCACAAGCTACCCAACAAAAGAGAAGTGATCCCAAAAGTTCCTCTAAATACTGCATAAAAGAAGATTGAAGTCAAAAGATACCGTTTAGTGTTCATAAGCTTTTTGAAGCTTCAATACATAATGAAATAATTTTTGTAAGGACCAATCTCAGGTCTAGAATGTGAATGCAGTTTAAAAGCATGAAAATCAAGATATTGTCTGAGAACAAATAGAGCGAATCAGCACCTGCCTATAGAATTTTCCATAAAAAAAATAGGTCCATCTATTAAAAAAAAATTGCATCTAACTATAAATTTTCTTTTCAGAAAATGAAAAACTAACTTTTGGATCAAGCTAATTGTAACAAACGTATATTTGGTAATACCAAACTACAGAAACCGGATAGGCAATTACAATCATATAGTCATTGCACAAAGTCAAATTAAAACAGAGACATAAAAAACAATTACCTTCATTCTAGTTGTATACTGAAGTTCTTTAGAAAGATTGTCAAGTACAGCGCAGACCAATTCCCTAGAACACGTTACGGCAGATAAGACACTGAAGCAAAGGTTTTAAAATGACAAGGAAATACTTTTTCGTACCTTTGACAAGGATCAATGGCAGAAACCACGCATATCATAAAAACAGCCTGGAAAAAAGGCATCAAGAATAAGAAAGGAAACAAATGGCACTGCTAAATAAAACGAAAAACTTGACTATTTTGTATCATACACTAGAATAGCATTAGACAGTGGCACATGAATGTATCAAAAAACTTTAAGTAAACAAAAAAAGAAAGGTCACATCCATAAGGTTACCTCTAACTCCACCTTCTCACTATGCAATGCAACATGCATCAGAGTAATCAAAACTGTTTCCATTATAGGTTGAGGCTGAGGACCAGCAGCTAATACCTCTTTCGCATTGATAGTTTTTACTTTGGAATAGACCACCAATGGAACACCAAAGTTTGAACTGGGAAAACAACCAAAGCAAACGGATGATCATGGATCTCCTAACATAAAAAGTTTCTCGCAGGGGGAATGGAGAACTAATTGATGGTTCAATGAGTGACCCCCATAACCTACGCACACATGGTTTTAAAATTCTGAATTCATAGAATTTAGACAATCTAAGGAGTATTAGACTACAGTGTAAGTATGATAGACTACACTTAGAGTAGCTTCACTCTTACGTAACCAACTGTAACGAACTGAGTTAGTTACAGTACAGCAAACTTACTGTAGGACATAATTAGCATAGCACAACCCTGTAACTAACTTGATGAAGTTAGTTACAGGTGATTCGAACTAGTGTTCAGATTTAGCTATCTATAAATAGATCAAAAGGTTGAGCAAAGATTGAGCACAAGGTGTTAAAAGAATTCTCTCTAAGTTCAACTTCTAATAAGGAGAATAAATCTGAATATTTTTCATTCTGAATCTGAAGAGATACAAACTTAGAGGTATTTACGCAAGGTATTGACAATTATAACTGTAACTGCCTAAAGCAGATACTGCTGGCACTAAACGAAAGCAGTTAGACCACTGTGCTAAGCTAGAAGGCCCAGATACAACAAATACTACAATAACATCAGTATTCCTAACACACAGAAGTGCAAAATAAAATTGGGTAATGGAAGAAAAAAAAATACAATCCTAAAACTCCCAAAAAGCATCATCAAATAAGGTCTAATCGTAAAATAATAAACATGAGCATCAAGTTGTAAAAAACACATTTCAATGAAAATATCGATGTGCCAATCATTTGAAATGAAACTAACCACAAGTCCTGGAAAAGCTCTTCATGGCCATCCCAAGTTTGGAAAAGAACACCAACCCTCCTTGCAAATGATAACCGAACTCGATAATCGATATCATTGAGCATCAAAAGTAATCTTTCTATCATTGTCTGACAAAAGTGAGAAAACAATGGATAAATGGATAAGCATTAAGGTTGGAACTAACACAAGGCATCACTATGTAGCAATTAGCGAGTAACCAGTTCTGTTATTTTTCTGTTGCAGACAGTTGAATAGTAAGTTTTTTTTTTTTTTGAATCAGCAAATTACTATTAAAGCTTAGTCCGTACAAGACGCACAAACTAGCTGCAATAGTAAGATTATGATTAGGTAGTTGCAACTGAAATTGTAACTATGCATAAGTTCAGGTAAGTCTAACTGAATCTTGATATATACCGTTATAATAACTGAAATCGGACAGCAAAATTATTTCTACCAGAAACATATCAGAATTCTCTCTGATTAAAGTAAAAATTTCAGCAAAAACCCTATTCTCTCATCTCTAGGACATTCTCACGGTATCTAGAAAAAATATAAAAACCAGGCCAAGAAAGTTATAAAAATCACCTGACCAAATTGAGGGTGGAGTGAAATAAGATTACAGATGCAATCAATAAGCTTCACCCGTCCAAACCAATCAAGATCAACTTTTGAAAGGTTATGTACCAAGTCTGTTAGTGACTGAAAGCACTGCATGATTAAATCAATAGTAATTTAATTTAATTCATACATAACAACAAACCATGTTCATTTCAAAATTATGAAGCACCATGGTAAGATATGAAATTAAGTACAAAACTACGGTTACGACAAAATAATGAAAATATGTAGTATCATAAAAAACTACATTAAGCATGTACAAAAACTGATAGCCAGAAGAAGAAAATTTGTTAATCTAGTAAATAACGTATAATTGTCATTATATTGTATTTAGCCCACCAATCAGGCCCATTAGGTTTAGAATAGTATATTTAAACGAATTTGTACATGTACTCTGTTAATAACTTTGAAATATATTTTCTATATTATGAATTTGGGGCCTAACTCATCCTTACAAAACCGATTCATAAGGTGAGGAGTGCCTCCTCTTTATAAACTCTTATCAAGAGTCTTATCTACTCAATGTGGGACTTGGGTTTTTCCCAATACACCCCCCTCACGCCCAGCTCTCTTTTTGGGCTTGGTGCGTGGATAGGTAGGTGGCCCTTGAATTCGACAAGCTCTGATACCATATTGAAATTTGGGGCCTAATTCATCCTTACAAAACCGGTTCATAAGGTGAGGAGTGCCTCCCCTTTATAAACTCTTATCGAGTCTTATCTACTCAAAGTGGGACTAGGGTTTTTCCCAATAAGATCAGAGTGGTGAGTTTCTAAGCAATATTTAAATACTTGGCTGATTTAGGCATCAACCAGTAACCACTGTTTAATTTTCCCCTATACTCACCATCAAAATGACAAAGTAGAAAGGAAACACAGATACACTAAAATTGGGATTAAGTCTTTTTGCTAAAATCACTCTCTTCCCTTGAAAACAGTTTTCTTAATCAATAAACTTCACTCTTCATCCCTACCCTCTTTATTTCCAGCAACAACAAAGGCTTTTTCGGAAACATCGCTTGCGACTGCAAATGGGACTGTGAATTCTAGGTTCACTACCCTTCTCAGCAATGTTTCTAGGAGGTTTACAACACCATATTCTGTTTTCTGCGAAGACCAGCCAGCACCCCTCCCCTTTACATTTCTGAAAACAGTGATTGTGACATCGTCTGCCAGGTTCTAAGCCCATCTCAGTTCGGTTACTAGGAGATTCTCCCCTGTTCTTCTCATATATGTTTTCAGGGTACGGCGACAGCAACATACTTGAGAAATCATGCCAAGAGTTTATCAAGTAAGAGATTGTTGAACAAACAAGTGAGAGTTTACCAAGTGAGGAATTGTCATTATGGAGCATTCAATTTAAAAGATAGCAAGCCCTCAAAACATCTCAACTGAAATGGTACACTACCATGTAGAACAAGTGTCTAAATGATTTCAATGAGTTGCCAATTCTTGTGTTCAGCAACCGTATTTCGTTGAGATGTGTGAGCATAAGTGAGCACAAGACATTTGGTGAAACCATTTTCTATAGTCTCTTAGAACGAGCTAACCAACTAATAAAGAGTAAATTAAAGGGAAATTTAGGGACATAAGAACATCATCAACTGATAGTTTAGGGAGAGGATACGCAACTCAATTCTAAGGGATTGAGTTTTGAAACCATTTGCTATAGTCTCTTAGAATTTGGGATAGGTCCAATTCAACCCCTATAAAGCCGAGTTTAAAGGTAGGATGACTCACCACTTTTAAACACGTTGTCAGATCATATCTCATCCAATGTGGCACTTTTGAACACAAGTCACTCACTCCCAAGACTACACATCTGGAGTGTGACCAAAGTGGCCTGATAGCAGGTGACCTAACGGATCTTCGATAGGCTCCGATAGCATCTTAGAATTTAGTTAAGGTCTAACTCAGCCCCTATAAAACAGGCTTTTAAGGTGAAGACTACTCACCACTTATAAGCACATTGTCGGGCCATATCTTATCCAATGTGGGACTTATCAACAATCAAATAACAATATGTTGAAAGAGAGAAGAAAAGAGTCCAACCACCACCAAAGATATGATCAGCCGCACCAAAAATCAAGAACCCAGAGAGCAATGGACGGTGACTGAGATACGCAGGCAAATAAATTATCAATTTTAGCAACCAAAGCAATACGTCAAGAGGATTTGCGATGCTTAAACCAACAAAGAAAATTTTCATAATTAGTCGAATAGGTGTTCGGTGGATCTAGAGTACCAGATGAAGCCACCATCAGTCAAAGCAGAGAGTAAAGAAAATAACAATAAAAAGTGATGAAATACAGCTGTCACAGCATAATGGTGGGAACCCACGTCCAAAAAGGAAGGTCAGAACTAGGACTAGTAAGGTTCAACGACCTGAGCTGCGGAAAAATTGATTGGCAAACTCGCAAAGATGTGTCGTCAATGTCATGCGCGGAGGAGGCAAAGACCAAGCTTTAAAACATGCAAGTCGGTTTCAGCATGTAAATTGTATATCTACAACTTCAGAATTGCATAGATTGGGATCTTCTCTCCTGGTTATGTTTGCTCTCACAAGAAAATTTCTGGCAGCATTGGACGGTATAGGGTACGTGCAGGAATATTGAAACATAGCAGCAAGTGGCAAAAAACGAAAAGAAAACATGGTTGTCAAAAAAATTCGTTCCCAGAGGACAACTAGTTCACTAGACAGGCACGACTTTTCGGTTTCCTTCGCCAGGATCTAGATACCATGTGGACCGTCAATATCTTCCTAAGGACCTAGAAGTCCTCCCAAAGGGTCTAAAGACCCTCCTAGAGGCCTCAGCGCCCTCCAAAAGAGCTCTAAGGCCCAAGGCACGCCTCAGCCAGCTTCTAGAAGCCTCTAGAGCTCGGCCTAAAGACCTAAATACCCTCATTACTTACGGCTTAAGTAACCATAAATCAGGCCCATAGAGGGCTATAAATACAACCCTTGAGAGCCTTCTCAAGGCATGACCAATACAATACTAACCCTAATTACGAGTATTGTACTTTTGCAAGTACACCATGTTTGAAGAGATAGAACAGAGACATTAGATGTTGAAATGAAACTGCATGTCAACTACACAGCGGAGTCCATTTTATATAGGCTTAAAGTAATAAATACAAAATAAAAGTAGGAGATTATATTTCAATTTAAATGAAGATATGCCTATCGTAAATCTGTAAAGTAATTACAAAAATTCTAAACATATTTTCAACTAATACTGTATTAGCTGAAAAGATATCGAAAATCAAAATATATTGAGATTCAAAGATACCTGTTCAGTTTCCACTTCACTTAAATACAGGCCGCATTTCTCCTTACCAACAGCATCCAGGGAGGCTAAGTTACATAGTAAAGCATGTGTAGAAGTCAAAACATTCCCAGAAGAAAGCTTAAGTCCAACTTGCTCTGTAATGATATCGCTCATTACATTAACCTACAAAACACAAAGCAAATCGTGATGTGTTCACATACAAATAGTTCACTGAAATCTAGACCCAGTTATTTTCATACCAAATCTATTAATCTTGAAGAAGAGGACCAGTGAGGATGTTCACAGAGATGATGCAATATTTTTCCACGCACCTGTATTTAGAAAGAATGGAAATAAAATAAATAATAAATGTAAGATATATAGAAATATCTTATAATAATTGAGTCATGTCTTGGAGTAATTTAGAATACATAAGATTAATTCTTAGGACTGATTTCCTTAGTAATTATCATTATTAAAATAAAAGTAGAGAATCAGAGAAAGTAAAGTAAAGAAAAGAGAGAAAGAATACTGGAGAGGTATATTTCGTTGTGATGATCATAAGAGTACAATGGTGTATTTATAGACCGTTAAATTTAACTAACTCCTAACAGAATTCTGACATAGAGATGGGAGAGGAGTGGGCCAAAGCCCAATCTCCCAGTACAAGATAGCAGCCCACTATATAGTCCTATTCCCCCTTCAATTCTAAGGAGATTGACCAAGTGAGAACTTGTCAACCACCTTAGCTAGTCTACAGCTCAGTTCCACAAAATCTAGAACTTTACTGTAACAATGTCATCATCTTCATTATCGTAACAAGATAAATGTTTAGTAAGCTTGAATTCAAACGGGAGTGTTAGAATATATGAAAAGAAATATAATATTTTGGGGTGTCTTTAGATTAATTTGGAATGTCCTACATTATTTCTTAGGATTAGTTTCCATATTATTTATGTTCCGTGATAATTTTTCTTATATAACTAGGTAAAGGATTTAGGAGTTTAATAATTATCAAAATTAGTTTACTTATTTAAGTAGATTTAAGAGTCTATTATTTATATAAACAATATTTTGTGTTTAGTCTCTCTTTTATATTATACCATAAGTAGAACTCAAAGTCTTCATTATTTCTATTCCCTTGTCCATGAGATGTTATCTTAATGATAAGATGTTGTCTTATAACCTCAGGAGACGGAGTTTAAATTTCCATGGGGACAATTGTAAAATGGCCATCAGTGCCACTTCAATAAATAATAACTTCCCCTTCCTCAATTTTAGAAATTTTAAAAAAACAAAACAAAAAATATCCCGTTCATTCATATCTTAAAACCCTGTAAATAAAAAGAAACTGTTCAATAACAAAGAAAATAATAAGTTTGCAACTGTAAAGAAAATATGGCAGTGTCAAGAGTCTACCTTGGGGTCATACTCTTCCTCCATTAGTTTGAAGAGTGTATTCCACGTCAGAACAGGTGAAGCATAGAAAAAACAGGAAATAAGTGATATCATGCCAACTTTCCACTTCTCTACAGAAGATGACACACCACTACCAATTTTTTTGACAACAAGTAAACTATCCGCATCTCTTGAATCGTCATTAACATCCAACTCCATATCAACAATCCTGCTTTTGCTTATGTCATATGAGCAAGAACTTGGCACACTTTCTGTAGAAGCTGTATCTTGCATGATCATATCAGACTGAAGACTCGCCAAATGTTGAGAATAACCATCATATAGACCAACAAATGATTTCAAAAGCCTCTCCACGGATTGGATAACCTCGCCAAATGGAACAAAGTCCAAATTTTGATCCCTCCATTCACAAAATATAGGTGATGACAAAAAACAATGAACAGAAGCAGCGAGAGAACCTGTGTCCTCACATGTAGGAACATAACTTAAGGAACTAGCCCGATGGTCACTTTCTTCTTGAATGATTCTTACAGCATTGTTAAGCCTCACTTGCAAGTATTGGCTTAATTTCGAACAGAATGAAACATTTATTTTCCTGAGAGCATAAAAGCATATATCAAAATTAAATGCTGATATGGCATTAATGGTGAAATTAGGTGACAAGAGTCTCAAGACTAAAAGCAACTAAAGAGGAGATTTTAACTAGGGAGATTTTACCCTCATTCTAATCTAATGATAGTTTGCCTTTCATCCAATTTGGAAAATTAGTTTTACAAAGGACTGGAAATGAGTCGAGCCGAGTTCATCTCGACTTGACTCGATATGAATTGGTTCAGCTCGAAAATCAATTGGAGTTCATTGTGAACCTTATTCTCGAGCTCGAATTCGACTTGATTCAAGATCACAAACAACTTGGTTCAGCTCGATAGCTCGAATTAAATCATATGAACCAAAAGACAACTTAAAAGACCGCATGGGTTCCTTCAGCTTTGAAGTCAAATCTCAATAAATAAATAAATGAAAAGAAGGCCAAATGCATCCCGTGGTCTTTTAAGTTTAAGGTCTCTACCACATTGGTCCTTTACGTTATTTAAATTTCATATTGGTCCTTTATCTCTTTACAGTTTACGGTGTTTCCCTTTTAATGAACCTTCGTTGCAGAAGGATGACGTGTCCATCAAAAGTGTGACATGGCAGTTTTGATGTTGATGTGGCGGGTCCAAATCAGCAAATTGTATTTATTAATAATTTTTATTAAAATGAAAATAGTATTCATCTTCTCCATCAGCAAATTGTATTTTTTAATGATTCCTCCAGTTCTATTTGCAATCATAAACACCATAACATCAGTACCATAGTTATAACCAAATAGATAAAGGATGACAGAAAAGTGACAACCTTGTGAAGACATAACCATATAGTAGGTTCGACAAGAGAGAACATTTTAAGAAAATATCAGGTAAATGTGTTTCATTATTTTCCTCTTCCACCAACACTTCAAGAATACAGGACTCCATTTCAAGCAAAAGCTGATCACTTATTTCTTGGGGAACCCGTATGCCTGGAAATATTTGCAGCTCGGAAACCTGAAAAATTATAGCAGCCTTTATGAAACCGTGAGAGTTAACACATACAAGCTTCTGTAAGTAAAGGATCACACCTCAGCATTGGAAACTTTGTGAATTTCTGTGAGAACTTCCACAGAGCAATCCAAAAATTCATGCAAACATTCGTGCTTAGGGTCTTCCAACTACAAAGATCATAATGAGTTAGTAACAGATCAACTAAACCTATTCAATCAAAAATCAGACTGCGGAAGAGTGGAGGCTATACCTTATGACTATTATCAAGGGATTCAGTGACATCAAAAGAGCTGTAAACTAGAGGAATTTCTTTAAAACATTCAGTGAAAGTCACACAGCCTACACAAAGTGCAAACATAGCACTCGGCAAATACAAAACTATTCGCTCATTCGATGTTGAATAACCCTGCACAATAAGGAACAGAAAACTGAAGCAAATGCCTATATATTTATTATTGTTATAGTGTATGTGAACATAATGCTATTACATATTAGTGCAAGTGTATAATATCATAATACTAAATCAACGGGTAGTGGTGCCCTTTATTTTTTTTGAATGGCAAATATAATATATAGATAGAAAGGCAAAACACACAGAAAAGTACAATGGCAAGCCTTCAGAAAAAAGCTAAAAAAGGCCTACCCACGAACCACAGACAGAAAGGGAAAAAAACAAAGCACAAGAACAAACCAAGAAGCCAAAACTAAAATGGCACCCCTAGGAACATCCACAACAAAAGCACTCCAAAAGCTCCCCCTCCAGCACTACCAGAAGCAGCAAAGCCAAGAGAAAACCACCAAGCAGAAGGACCGCAGAAATCTAGGGCCCACCCAAACGCACAAAGCACAGATCAAATCCATCTATGCCCAGCACACAAAACCCTACTGGCGCCAACAAAGAATCAGCTCCACCTTCCACTCATATAGAGAACAGTGGTATTGAGTGTGTTTAGCAAAGAACCACTTCCGAACAGGAATTGGACCCTATCAACCAAATGCTCAACCTCCATGGGCCTCCCAAAAAAATAAAACCTAGCCTAGACTTCTTGCAATTCCCTAAAAAAACTACAACCTGAAACAACCCGACCAAATTACCGGGCAAAACCCACTCCCAGCCTAACCACCTACAAACAGAATACCAGACCTTGGAAACCACCTAAAAGTGAAAAAAAAAAGGTGATCCCCTAATCCAACCACCTGTAAACAATAGCACCCTAAATATGAGGGGTTAATTAAGACCCTAAGCTTGAAGAGATTATGACGAGAAGGAACCCTGTCAAGGAGAAGCTGCCACAAGAAGACCTGGACATTAGACGGTGTCCAACTCTTCCAAACCAAGTTCAGAGCACTAATAACATGCCGAGACCTAGAGTCACCCACTAACTCTAAACCTGAGAGGGCCACATAAGCTGAGCGGGCATAGTAAATCCCATCCGTGCTATGCCTCCAAGACCACGAGACTACACCCTCAGAAAGGACAACTCCATTAAGCATATCCAACAACTCCACCAGCAAATCCTGCTCCCACACAAAAAAGGGTCTCAGTCTCTCCGCTAACGTAGATCCCACTCCCAAACCCATGGATCCAACAACCTGACTCTGCTACTCAGATAGTTGGTACAGCCTAGGGAAGCGCGGATGGAGGTGAGTATGACCATCATAAATCACCCCAGAAAGAGGAGGTCCCCTGGTTGGTTATCCCTAACCACTCGCGAGACCCCTTCCACAAACCGATCCGAGGTGGAGTCAATACTAGACCCGAGTAAGGCAATCCCTCTCCATCACCACCCTAAGGTTGTCCTCAAGGAACCATCTCTAAAGACCCTATGGGAAGTTGTCATCACAGGCCCATACCTCGCGCTCAAAATAGCTCGCCCAATACCACTTTCCTCCATTAGCAGCCTCCACTTACCAAGAGCCAAATTCATTAGTCGAAGATCCCGAATCCCAAGACCTCCACGGTTCTTAAATTTACAGACCTCCGACCAACGCACCTAGAGGATTTTGGAAGCCCTCTTAGATCCACCCCACAGAAAGCACCTTTGCAGGCGGACGATCTGTTCCCAAACCTTCACCGCCAACTTCATAAAAGAAAGGAAAAGGATAGGGATTGAATTCAGAATTGAGTTAATCAAGATCACTGTACCCCCAGCCTCACAAATTTGTTACTCCAAGAGGCTAACCTAGAGGAAATAAGGTAAACTAAAAAGGTTCCCAGGTTCTAGCAGAACGAGGATTAGCCCCCACGGCTAACCCAAGGTATTTGAAGGGAAGACTACTAAGCATACAGTGGAGAAAACCTTCTGCCATCCTCAAGAAAAAATATTCCACATGGATCCCCATTAAACAACTTTTAGCAAAATTAACCCTGAGACCCAAGGCAAGCTCAAAACAACGGAGGATAGTCTTGATAGTCCACAAGTTCGTCATAGTCACTTCACCAAAGAGAAGAGTATCATCTGCATAATGCAGATGGGAAACAGCCACATCGGTGTTAACATTTTTATTGTTGTTTATGGACATATTTAGAATTACTTTCTCCCTATGTTATGATTATTTGATATAGTTTCCTCTTCTTTTCCTTATTTGGAGAGATTCTCTCTTATCTATATAATTCCACAGTCTCAATGAGTAACACAAGTAATCTTTTATTAATTATCAGGTTGATATATGGAGCAAGGTTCTGAAATCCGACTTCCTTATCTTTTGAGTTCAGTCATTGTGGCTAACCCCTTAATCGTTTTCAATTTGGTTGACAGGTGTGCAAGAGACACTGCCATTTCTTCCAGAATAGTCGTAAGAGCTTTTGTCGGAGCCACAGGTGGAGTTGTTAGTGATGCCATCACAGTCAGAGATCGTCGATCTGAAACCAATGTTATCAATTGTGAACAGTGGACCAAGGCAGAAAGCCAAAAGTCCACCATTTTGAGGCACCACGGCTCTGTCATCCTTCACAAATTCACCATGGCAGTTGTCAAAAATTCAGCCATCACAATCCACAGCATTGTCTGAAATACACCAAAGCACCATCACTGGGATACAAGCAACGCACACTTACACAACACCACCGACAACACTTCTTACCAATGCGAGAAGGCCACATACCACTTTTGAGCTGCCACTTCTACTATTGTGTTCCCCAACCATTCTTGCTTCTATTGAACGTCCTTCAAGTCAGTGAGTCCCACTTTTGAGGTGTGTCCCAAGTCACTCTCTGTTGTCGTAGTTTTCAAACAAAAAAAAAACTGTTGTCAGTTTCAGTATTGACTCTACTACTGCATCTTCGTTTTCCGGAGTTTTTGCCATTATGAGTGATATGGTAGTTGTTGTTGAATCCCATATTCAGATGGTTCAGTTTCTAGTTATTTGGCTCCACCACAGGCTCTCGGTGCCTCCTCGTTTAGCGCAAGATGATGTTTGAGTGATTTACAGACTATTTGGAGCGTTGTTTTTGGTTCCTTAATAATTTGTGGTTGATTTTTCTAATTAACCTCTCGACTTTGACATTGTCGAGGCTAGTTACTATTTGTGGTTTAGTGGCATTTCAACATGATTCCTCCTCCACTACTCTTAACTCTTTTTCTACTCTTTGCCTATCTCACAATGTGGAACCCTGGAGTTTAGATTTTGGTGCTACAGATCACCCTTGATAATGCTTTTAAGGCAGGAATCTAATATTTGTCAAGTTTCACCTCTTCCACCCATGTCTCTAAATTATGTCTAGTTTGTTATAGGTTGCCTCTCTTTAATTGGATTTATGTTGACTAACCTACTTCCAGCGTATGCATTGTTTTTACATCACAAAATACCATTCATCGCCGTTTGGATCATCCAAGTCCACATAAGTTAAAGATATCAGTTTCTCATCTTTCACACAAGTCCATGGATTGTAGTCATGCCTGCTTATAGAACATGTTAGGGAATCTTTTCCTATTAGTGCCAACAAAATAGCTTTGTATCCATTTGATATTGTTCATTATGATGTTTGGGGTCCTAGTCATGTACCCTATTATTTAGGATACAGATATTATGTTAGTTTCATTGATGATTTCTCGAGATGCACTTGGATCACTTTATTGACCCAATTTAGGAAAAAACAATTACATTTTGCAAAGTGACAACGCCAAAAAATACTTTTCTTCACCATTCAACTATTTCATAGCTTCTTATGATGTAATGCATCAACCTAATTGCATACACACATCACAACATAATGGTCTTGCTGAACGAAAAAACATGGACCTTAAAGATCAAGGCTCGAGCACCTTTAAAATTGAAGAGTGGCCTTAATCTCATTGCATGTTATTGGATAAATCACATGTCGTCCTCGATATTGGATACTAAGACTTCTCACTCAATCATGTTTCCTAAAGACCCACCTCTATGTTGTCCTTCCTCAAGTTCCCCTTATTTCATCATGATCTTTCTTTCAATTGTGACAAATTGTTTGTTGGAGCAATTATGTTTGTTTCTTGGGTATTTCAAAGTTCAAAAGGGGGTATTGGTATTATTCTTCTTCTACACATCGTTTTTATGTCTTTGTAGATGTTATTTTCCTTAAGGATGCACCCTTCTTTGCATCATCAGCTACATTAGATTTTACAATAGACGTTACCCACTATCAGGTACTACCAATTCCACTTCCTCCTAGAAAATCTATAGTTGATTGTCAATGGGTCTTTGCTATAACAGTAGGCCTTGATGTCAAGTGGATGGTTTTAAAACTCGACTAGTAGCAGGTGACAAAAAATTTGTATAATCTAAAGCAATAACCTCGAGCTTGGTTTGGTAAATTTAGCAAAGTAATTTAGTAGTTTGACATGATTCGTTGTGAGGTGGGTCATTTTGTACTCTTTAGCATTCATCTTTGAACAAACATAGATGATACTTTCGGTACAGGTAATGATCAAGAATGCATTGTAGACCTAAAGCAACATTGTAGACCAAAGATTTAGATTGATTGCAATCATTTTCTTAGGATTGAAGAAGCTCACTCATAGGAAGGCATTGTTATTTCTCAAAGAAATTATGTTTTTGACATTTTGAAAGAGACTGTGATGCTTGATTGTAAACAAGTGATACTCCTATGGATCACAATGTGAAACTTCTACCAAATCAGAGTAAATTGTATCCCAACACAGATAGATATAAGAGATTAGTGGGAAAAATGAATTATATTGCTGTTGATTATATTGTTGTTGATTATTATCTTCTCCATATTTTAAGAGAATCTCTCCTGTATATATCATATTTCTGCATTCCGTTGTGTAATGCAAGTTGATCATTCTAAACTATTCAAATTGGTATCAGAGCCTCGTTCAAAATCCTACTCTCACTATGACCACACCAGTTATCTCATTTTATGTCAGTTTGCAAGTCAATTTCTCAACTCACCTTGTGGTGGCAATTGGAATGAAGAAGTTCGGATCTAGAGGTATACTAAAGGGTCGCCTAAAAATATTAACATTTTTGGATATTCAGATGCAAATTGAGCAGGTGGTGCGAGTAATAGATGATCTACTTCAGGTTATTGTGTTTTGGAACTTAATTTCATTGACAAGCAATAAGCAAATTGTTGCTGCAAGGTCAACTACAAAGGCAATGTATCGTGTTATGAACCGCACTACTTGCCACCTTGCGGTTGAAATATTTACTCCCAAGATAAATTAGGTCATATAAAACTAATATTTGTTCAAAAAAATATTTAATAACCAGTCGGCATTGTATCTTTCTAAATTCATCATGAGCGGACTAACCACATAGTAGTTGATTGTCACTTTATCTAAGAGAATATCCTTCCAGTCATAGTTAAAACCTCATCGGTGAGATCTAGCAATTAGTTGGCCAATATGTTGACCAAATCTCTACGGGGACCTCAAATTGATTATATATGTAATGTAACAAACTAGATGTATATGATCTATGCTCCAGCTTGGGGGGTGGGGGTTTGATTATAGTCAAAATTAGGAATATTATATCAATTAATTAATATTTATATAGTTACCTATGCTTTTTGAGAGATTCTCTCTAGTATATATATTTGTACAATCTCATTGAGTAATACAAGTTGTCTCTTCTAAATTATATATTTTCCTTATAGTATAAACATAATGAAGGATAAAATACTTTTTCAAATCACAATTTAAAGAAAAACATACCTTCCAATCAAGATGATTCAAAACTGCCTTCAAAAGGTTTTTTCTAAGATGTAAAATATCCCGAAGATCAGTCTGCATCATATGAGGACGGTAGATTTAAAACAAAAGTGGATCAGCATAGAAATATTTTTAATTTCTACCTAAATAAAGCTTGAAATTAACCCACACATTCTTAGATTTTGGACATAACTCAACCGAACATAATTGCCTTGCAGGGTAAGAATTTCCTAATCTAGGAGTTGTAAGACTTGGGCTTTTCTCCAATAGACCCTCTCACATACAGGGCAATGGGGCCTGGTGCATCAAAAATATGGGTGGCCAAACAACATATCTAGGATAGGGCTTTAATACTATTTTAGACTTTGAGCTTAACTACATAAAACTAGCTTGTAAGGAATGTCAAAGCATTATATGCTTTATTGCGATGAGGGAGTTTTTCTCCATTACATTTGGAAAACTTGCCTTTATTGAGCAACAAGAAAAAGAAAATGTAACCACAATTAGAGTACTATAAGAAGAGATGTTCAAATGGACCGTACGAAGACTCAAAGCTTTCTCCATTTTTATGTAAAAGATATGTAAATTACACCACCGGGGTGACAAAACAGACAGCAGAGTATTGTGGTCTACTTGATGGTCCATAGGAGGGCCAACTATACACACGACTATGGGTCTTTCAAAACAGACAACGGAGTAAAAACCAGATGGCATTTTGGTTATTAAAAATAAAAATAAAACATTTTCTTAATCCTTTTAGAATTTGGGTTTGGATCTAATTCAACCCCAAAAGCTAGCTCGTGGGATGAGGGTTTCCCTCCATCTATAACCATTCTTTGGGACATATTATGGGACTCTCAAAGAATCCAAACAGTCCCTAAGATTTGCAAGTTTAAGAAGGCTACGTATGGATAGATGTAGTCTCCCCCAGCATGTGCTACCACTAATTCTCCTAATCTTCTTGTATCAAAGTCTAGGTTATCCAAATTTGTCAAAATTCCAACACATGCTCTCATGTTTTGCAAAATCAAAGCCTTGAAATTGAATTTTGCAACATTGGAACACACATGCACTCCATTTCCAAGTAAGGTCAAAAATCATACAAAGCCTATTTATTCATTCAATTTAATATGTGTGAGTCATGGCTAGCAAGTCTTACGTATTTGGTTTTCTATATTGGTTCCTTTCCACAGTGTGCTTGGTTTTTTTAAGGATCATTGAGTTATTTTCCACATCCAAAACTTTCTATATGGAAATTTGAAATCAATTTGGTAACACAATTCTATATTAATTTAAGCTTATAGGTCAATTGCTAATCTAACATCAAGTAAAAATATGATGCTCTGATGGAAGCTTACATGCGAATTTTTCCTTGAAAAGTAACATGAGAAAAAATGCAAGATAGATCTGCAAAAAAAAGAAGGAACATCATGAGTACATAAGAATGTAGAAACTGTTGGGAGTTAATTCATAACTACTTCATTCTAGGTTGTTAGTGGTTTGTTACAAAATAAAAGTTAGTTAGAGATAGCTTGTGCTACAAGCATATGATACTTTGGCTATATAAAGCTTAGTAATGTGCATATTCAACACTTAATGAAATTCATATTGCAAACAATAATTCTCTCTATTCTCTCTTCTTCTTCTTCCTGATCCAAACCCTAGAAACCAGGTTATAACTGTTTTCCAGTTTTAACAGTTTATCCACCTTGTTCTATAGGCTTATCCACCTGGTTCTATAAAGAAAAACACCATTACTGCGCTAACAGAAACAAAATCAAGCATGTAACAAATTTCACATTCAGAAAAGAAACAAAGAAAAAATACTAGAAGAGGGGCAAAAACTATAAATAATTAATTGTCATAAATAATTTTTTAGTCCATTAATAATTTTGGTTTTGGTTCTGGTTGTTTTGGTTTCAGTTCTTATAATAGTTATTCATGGAGGAATTAGTCCTTGTATAATCCTATTCCAAGCACCTCAATAATTAATTCCAACATTGATAAATATTACAAAAACTAAAGTCTAAACGGGACAGAAACCAACTTTTTCTATGTTAAATGGACACAAACTGGAATAAAGTTTATTTCGGTCTAATTAATTTAGAAAATTTGGTTGATGCCTTTCCTCAGTAATGTCTGTATCTTCTTTTGAAATATAACATCTCCCTATGTCCTATTTTCTCTGTTCCTTTAATTTTCATAACAAGTATCAACTATAAAATAGAATAGGTTTTTGACTTTAATTTGAAGTGTAACATCTCCCCTTCTTTGCCCTATTTTCTCAGTCTGCCTTAGATTTTCAAGTTCTTTATCAAATAAAAATTAGAATATTAATAATGCAATTCTTCGACATAAATAAGAAACTTCTAGCTAGAATTTTATTGATATTATTCTAAGAATTTGTTAGGCCAAACTTAATTCCCAAAACCTAGCTCATGATGTGAGGATTGCCCAAGCCTCATAAGAACTTATAGCAATGTGGTCATATGTCCGATGAATGTGGGATCTCAACACGCCCCCTTATACTCAAGATTGAACATTTAAGCATGGACAAATGTGGATGGCCCAATAACAGAGTTACTAACACACACCCTCACACCTAGGACTAACATCTAGACTCCGGAGCATAGACAGATATGGGCTAGGACTAACTCATCCCCAAAAGTTAGCTCAAGAGATGAAGATTACTCAAACCTTGTAAGGACTAATTTAGCCATATCTATAGTCGTGTGGGATTTCAATAATTATTATAAATATTAGTTACCCTACAATATCATTTAAACTAAAATGATTTAATTTTTGGAAGAATTTTACAATCTGCGTTGCAGTCATATTTTTTACCTCCAAGTCCTAGGAAGGATCTCGATTTTGACTTCCCTACACGTCAAAAATAACTCCTACTTCCCCATACTACAACACATACGTAGGTAGAAACATAACTAATCTCTCCACTCATAGTATATGCTCTACAACATAAAATAAGATAGAAACATAACTTACACTCCCCTCTAACAGTAACTACCGTGAACAACAATTCCTTAACTCTCCCTCTCTTAGTAATAGCCCCATATAGCAGTTCATTTGATCTTGTGGTTCTTGGCATAAACCTTCAAAATGATTGGTTTGTTTCAACTTGGATCTAGCAATTTGTCCTTTGAAACATTTTATTGTAATCAAGTTAAAACTGTAAAAGGCACTTACATTGAAGTTGGTCTTTTGAAAAACTGAAGATCCCACACATCTTGTGGTATGAGACATGTATCTACTAAATCCTAGATAGAAACATGTGGCGTTAGAGTTATAAAATTTTATTAACATCATGCCAAAATGTGTGAAGCCTGCAACTCACATTTGAGGTTATATTACCCAGAAGCATCAAAGCATCATCCACCTACATCAGTGTACCATTACCAAAATTAAAATCTCAGCAGAAATTTACCGGCAGAGAAAACTTCTAGTTTAATACAAATAATGATAATAACAATATCAAGATACATTGTTTTTGAAAATAAAAAACATATATGGATAACAACAATATACATAAACAATGTCAGAGAGAAGATCGAATCAGGCGACATTGGCGCAAGCTTTGTGGATTCCAATGATCAATTGGTGGATGTTTTTACAAAACCCCTGTGAGGTCTTAGAATTAGTTATATATGTAGCAAGCTTGGTGCATTTGATTAATATGCTCCAGCTTGAGGGGGGATGTTGATGTTTAAATTAATAGTTGTAGTATATTATTTATTTTTTTGAGGGAAGTTGTAGTATATTATGTGTGTGTTACATACTCTATTGTAATAAATGGTGCTGATTGTATATTGATTTGTTTTTTAACCTACATAATAGAATTTTTGTGTTGTGGTGTAGTTTAGACACACGGTTTCACCATATGCCTCTCGTTTTCTCTCTTACTCAATAACTTTGTTCATAGTTCTTCATTTAGGACATATCTTATTTCAAGAATATATTGATATATCTCGTAGGATCAGATTCTTATGCCTTAGTTATTTTCATTACTAGTCTCTTTATTCAATTAGGATCCGGAGTATTATATCTATACTATATATAAAGAAAGTAGACCGTTTTGGGCTGGTTTTTTCTCCTTCCAATTATACCCTTAAGTAAATTTAACCATAAGAATGTTATTTTGTTGGTGTCATTAAAAACATAAGAGTTTATATTATACTTGTTGTATTGTTGGCATCATTGGAAAAGATAAGTTTAGTTTGTTACATCCTTAAAAAACAAAAAAAAAAAAAGTTTAGTTTGTAACGGTATGAAAATGCAAAATATATATTATCTATACCTATAGTTTTAATCAAAATTTCATAAAAGCTATTGTTCATAATTTATACCCATTAGTGCAATAAGAAGAGTGGATAGTGTCCGTCTAAACGCTAGTCCTTATAAATGGGATTAGGGCCTAACCTTTTTGAATCACCAATCATAATCGTATTTTAAAAGCCTTTATTCTTCCACTCCTATCTTTATCTAAAACCCTCTAATTTCAAAACTATTTAATAGTAACTATATCTTAAAGGAATATACTGATACCCCATAAAAAACTACAACTTAAAATTGAGAGGATGGTTCTGTAAAGTAAACATACAAGAATGGCTATATTGCTGAAAATCGGCAACCCATGCACAATAGTACTCCATAGTACTTTCCAACCATTGATGACCTGCAAAAATTCACTTGATCAAAACAATACATACTTAAAGAAGAATATACGATACAAGAGAGGCAACAAGAATAATAACAAATGAAAAAATTCCCAAACAACCTAAAAGAAATAAAATAATCAACTTCAATGACAAAACTCGTAGAATTCAGGGACAGATAGGGGATGTGTTTTATTTAAATTAACCCTTGAGTTTCATTGAAAAAATGTTCAAAAATTTAAATTCCATTTACCATAAACCAGACAAGTAGGGAAAAAATTTGTTTGTACTCTACTCCGTTCTCCCTGTAGAAATTAATACTTAAAATTTTCTTTACATTGCTTTCATGGAAAGTCAGTCCCCATATCATAATAGCCAACTAAAATACAGATAATCTGAATCAATTTCTCCCTTGAGAACTCAAAACGGTCAAGGGGAAAAGAGTGACACGAAGGAGGAAAATAAGTTATTTTCCTCAACAAAAAAGAAATAAAGGAAAACACAGCTTAGGAAGTAAAAAGACACATTTATTCAAAAAAACTGCCCAAAAGCAATTTCACATGTCATTGTCGGTCCTCCATTGCCCCGACTATTATATGTAAGCATTCAGAAAAATAAGTGTGGCATGCATCAAAGAATGACTGCAAAAACATGTGAGAGACAGAAGGACCTCGTTCAAGGTGGAAGGTGGCATTGATGATATCTTTATCATTGAATTTGGAAGCAACAGAGCAGACGAAAGTTCCTGCAAACTCCTTTGAATGCAATTGAACAGACATAAATTCACAATATTAAAAGGGTGGCCAGTGTCCAAAGTATAAGTTTCTACAAAAAATCTGAATTGCACAAGAGACAATAATATAGAGTAAAAAGAACCCTTATGCCAATTCACAGTAGCATACCGCAGAGTCCACAGCAAACCATCGTAGGCCCGATCAACATTTGCAGAATTAAGGATTCTGCAATATCAACAAAACTTTGTAAAACATGAAGGTGATCATGAACATTCTTTATTATAAATCTGTATTTCACATGCATAGAGAGATGTTCAAATCAAACCATGAGAAAACTAATGAAGTGTTTGAAAAAACTGTACGTTACAACCAGCAAATTAACAATCATAAGTTCTCTCCAACCATCCACAATATTCTCACAGATAGTATTAACTTTTTGTCATTAAATTCAAAAAATATATACTGTAAAAAATAAAAGGCAATTTGCGTATAAGAGAAAGGGAAAAAAAGTGAAGATGAAACACGTGAAAGAAACGAATAGTAAAGAGAGGGTGTGAGAGAAGATGTGTCAATAAAAATGTAAATTATTATAATCCAAAAATATTCAGATTTTAACATCGTAAAATTAATAGAGGGCAAGAGAATCATGAATTTTAAAATCCGCTAATTCCTAAGCAGTATTCGGTGCAGAAAACTGCCTGTAATGCTGAACCAGTGACAGTTCCTTTGTTTATCCTGCCAATCCTTAATTACCTGTCAAAGCTCATACATATGCCTTCAAACCAGTAAAGGAACAGATCTTTGCACATGCGAGAATGGAAGTTTCGAGTTAGATAACAAAATGCAGCATTCCTGTAGCATAGATCCTTCATCAGATTTTGGCATGATGAAATTCAATTTAAATAATGTAAATTAACACACAACAATATTAGTTTCTGCATTATGATATCAGAAGATGCATTCAAGGACTTCACTTCAGATTCTAGCACAAGACCAATTGTTAAATGCAAAATTAAGATAAAATGATAACAAAAATCCAGTAAACCTAAAATTATGCCCAGAAAAAAAAAAAGAAAAAAAATACATGTTTTCAAAACCAAATAAATTGAAAAATGAAAAAAGGCTAATGTGAACAAAGAAAATCAGTTTCTATTTAAATAAAGTTAAGGGCCTGTTTGATTTGAGAAAACATTTCAAAATATTTGTTGTATGTTTTCCTTTTTAATTACAAAACTGCCACCTTATTTTCACTGTTTCCTGTTTTCACGTATTTTTACATGAAACAAAGAAAACAACTTTGACTGAATTGATCACTTTACTGGTACTGTCAATCCACAGTATTGCTCTTGGGAGCAACAAGGCCAGCTGTTTTGTTTGCTTCAATCCACTCCCGGTCATTATGAGAATAGTTGAATATATTGTGGAAGCTTTAAAAAAGCTACTCCCTCCGTCTCTAAATAATTGTCACTTTAGCATTTTTTATTTTTCTCAAAATAATTGTCACTTTAGAATACCAATGCAGCATTTATTATCTTTTTCCATTATTATACCCTTATTTATTAAATTTCATCTAACTTAACTACTCCACTAACTACAATTAATAAGGGTATTTTAGTAAATGATACTAATTTTACCAATGAAATCAACACAATTAATCATTTCCTTAATAATCGTGTACAAACCTTAAACGACTATTATTTAGAGACGGAGGGAGTATAACATATACTTGCTGATAAGAAATAGCAACTTAAGAAAGTAAAGGATGGAAACTGTATTGTGATCTAAGTACAAAATGAAAATGATAAGAAACACCAACTCAAGTCATTGTTTGCATTGTTGAAGGACTCCATGAAAATGGAGGCAGTGGCGAATTTCTAGTCGCATGAATATGTGAAGGGAAAAACATGGTTTGCTTGCATCTAAGTACAAAATGATCTTTTGCACGTTATGAAAGTAACGATGATGCGAATGCACAATATTATTTACCAGTTGTCCTACTATGATGAAACATGTAACTTATAACAAACAGCTGAAGATTCTGTTGAGAAATCCCAAGCAAAAACACAAGATATAGAGGTGAACAGGTAGAGAAAGCCCAAACCCAAAATAAAGCTTTGGTGGTATAAAAACTACTTAAAAAGTAACTCGTGAGGGAACTATAATTATAGAACAGGAAAAAATAGTACAAAGGATAAGGATAACTAGCACTTCACTTAGGCATAAAACTAGTAGCTGGTCCCGGTATGGCATACTACAGAAAATGTTTTACAGAACAAGCCCTCAAATTAGCTTATAAATTACCATAGCCATTTTCCTTTCATGAGTGCCTCCCTCAAGACCACAGCAGCCGGCTCTCTCTTAACCCGTTTTTCACTTAGTGAGGTTCTGGTTGTATTAAGACACGCCTGCGAAGTAAATATGATTAGACACCAAAATTGAAACTTTTGTACGGAAAAAAATTACTCCCTCCGTGTCATACCAAGTGTCCTATTTGGAAGGGAAAAAAAAAGTATGTCACATTAGAATGTCATGAAGGCTTTTATTACTTTATTCAATGTTACCCTTATAAATTAAAATTTAAAACAATTGAAGTGTGAGACATTGATAAGTAGGAGTAGTTGTGACAGTAGGTGGGTTGATTATGGATGGAAGTACAAGGATGTTTTAATCCGGACACGTCATTTTAAAATGAGAATTTGTATAATTAATCATTTTCTTAAGATGTGTACATTATCTTAAATGACAGTTAATATCAGACGGAGGGAGTGTACATAGTACAAACAGTACTAATATTAGAAAATACCATACTTATATAACTCTAGAGATTCACATAAGTTGTCATATTCTAACGAATGAAATAATAATAGTAGTGAAAATTCACAAATCTGCAAAACCAAATAGATCAACCCAATAATAAAAAGAAATGTAACTAGAGAGAAAGAAGGGCTAGTAAAACAAGGAGGAGTTAAGCTCCAAAACAGAAATATAAAAACAAGGAAAAAAAAAGTATAAGGAGAAGGGAGAACCTTCCAAAACAATGAAGACGACACCACCCAATTCAAATCTAAGGAGTTTTGCATAATAAAATCATAACCCTGATAATTATATTTCTGAGAAAACAATTTTCAAGAATAATACTCAGGTATAATTCATGTGTTTGATAAGTACTGAGGTGGGAGTGAGAAGTTATAGTTGGATGAATTACAAAATATATCTTTTATTCCCATTGGAATGTAAGACTCTCACGATTTGATATGGCAATACAAAGTGGGGAAAGCATGCGTAAATAGCATTCCTAATCAATAATCCCCAAAAATATTATTTTTTTTAAGTTTGATTAAAACACTGAAATATTACATTCCCTACCTCACTTTCCAAGGAATAATTTTATATGCCTAAGAAACACACTATAAACCTAAGGATAAAGAGAAGCCCAAAGTGAAGTGGGCATTAAAACAAATACGCAAGAACTCTGAAAAAAACTACACGGTACAATAACATTTTCTGCTAGTTGCTTTTACTAAAACCTCTAAAGACAAAGCGTGAGAAACTGCTCCATATTATACCAGCTGACCCTATATTCATCACCAAACTAAAACGATGAAGTAAAAGGAAGAGCATGACAAAAACTATGAAGATTCTTATGCAACTAACTAATTAACTAATTATTTAAAAAAAACAATCTGCGTGGTTGTAGAAAATGATAAATTATCAAGAATTGAGAACAGAAACTTAAATACTAAGTCCAGGAATGGGTGGCTGAGTTTCTAGTAGCTACCCTATAGAATAAAACTGCTGCAAGCTCCACTAAGCCACATTGTGAGCTACTCAAAGTTCCAAGTTTATCATCCTTATTTCCATCACCCCTGGGTAGAAAATTCAGTAAGATCATCATAAAACTGCCAGAAGATCCATCATTAAAATTATAAAATGGATAATATTACAAACGCTCACCGCGGCATTGAAGTGCTAGACATGCTACCATGATCAAGATCCTTATAAATCACATCCAAAAGCTGTTCTACCAATAAACACCTATCAGCAGCACCTCTCGTTAAATTTAACTGTGTCCTAGCATAGAACATTAGTGAATCCTGCAACAGAAATAATGATAAAGCTATTTGAAAAATGAAGATAAAGTTCATAAGTTTAATTGTTATAAATACAAGTATAAGAGACCTTAAGAACTCGATCATGTGTTGTCAGCCAACAGTGAAACAGAAACTGCTGAATAGCTTTATGAATCTCCAACAACTGACAGCCCAAATTTGGACCGTCATTTAACAAATATGTATTGATACACTCAACAAGTTTGCGTGAAACCTTTCCTTCTTCCCTGAAGAAAGTAACAAAAACAAAAACCATATTTTACTCTAGACGATCATTTTTATGACTTGTTACTCTAGCAGATCATAATAATAGTAAAAAAGAAAAACATAGAATCGCCTTAAGAAATACCTGATGAATGAACAGATCCTGACAAACCCCTTAACAATGTCTTCTCTTAGATTAACAGGGTAGTCTCCAGGAGGATAATCCAAAAGCGAATGAAGAGTTAAGATATTGCGGAAGACCTCTTCTTTGGAAGTACAATGACTAATATTTTTCCCATTCAAGCTTGCTTCGACTTTCTCAATGTACATTAATACCAGGCCTAAAAATAAGGAATTTGATCAGAAGAACGGAAAAGGAAGAATAAAACAGACGGTCGTGATGAGATGTCAGAACAATGCACGCTTCATGTTTGCAAAAACTTACTGCAGTAAATGCGCTTCCTCATCTGAAAACTGTAATCCCTAACTGCCAATAGATGTCGGAGGATAATGCCATACTCTGACTGAAAGCTTGGAACATTGCTCAGGACATCCCAAACATGATTAAAAAGTGGTTTAACCACAGATGACAAAGGCAGAATTTGGCCTAGAATAAAGAGGAAACAGGTCATTAAGAAGTTTCTAATACTTTTTGTAGAATTTGAAGCTTCAAAGTGATAAAGAATTACTTTATTTTCACACCTGTAATAGAAAATGCATGCTAACCTTAATGAGTGCCACAACAGCGGCGAAGGTAATTCAGAAAAAAGGAATTGTTGATAAAGTATTTATCATGCAAGTAATAACCATTCATAGTGGATATTTAAGGCAGTATATTATACACAATAACCATTACATGTGGTTATTTATTATTCTACTTAAATATTTAGTAGTTCAATTTGAAATTTTCCCAAAAAATCATCGGAAATTCTAGAGTAGAAGAATCCGTACTTTTCAATGATACTGATATCACTAATAAGTCTATATGCACATTTGACATTATTTGGTTTTCATATGGGTGAATCAATTTGCCGCTGCACATTATGTGTCTGTCAGCTAACAATCCATCGCACTATTTAACCACTAAGAAGATTTTTCAACTAATCATAAGTCATCGTCTGATTTAAGCTGTTAATCACCGGTGCAAGCTGTTAACATGATTATATTCTCGCTACTACCGGAAGTTGGATGATAATTAATGCAGAATATTTTCAGGAAAAGGCACCAAAATATATGGTGGAAAATTACTTGCTTTAAGTTCCTAAAATTGGGGAAGCATCAAGCGAATACCAAGTAAGTTGACATAATAAAAACAAAAGTTCCCCTCTAACTTGAGTTCCAAAGAATTGAAATTCATGAAAAAGAAAAAAAAAACAACAAAAAAACTACATTCCTACATGTGTAAAAACACAATAACCACAACTACATGCTAAAAAGGGATTTTCACAATACATCAATATCACACATCATACCAAAAGCAAGAGTAGAACCATCGTCAAAAGAGAGCAAAAGAAAAAATAAATATACACTTATTATAAGCACTAACATGAGCAATGACTCCCGTAACAAGAAGATAATAAAACTCTTATCAGAACAATGATATCCAAATGAAACAATGAACATATTCACAATCAGTGTTTAACTGCTCTAAAAGTCATTAAAATACCGTTAATATGTTACTCCCTCCGGTCCTATTTATAAGAAATATTTGAGTCAGCAATAGTTGATGAATCTAGTTAAAAAAGTGGACCAGATAGATCAACTTTTGTTGACCCAAATGTCTCTAATAAATAGGACCGAAGGGAGTATATGATAACTAGAGAAAACACCAAAAAAAAAAACATTTCTTGCATTTTCTGTTGATATAGCTTTGAGTTTGAGGGACTATGTACTCTCTTTGCAATGTGTTGACAATATCACCTAAGGACAGTACGTCCTCGCAATAAGTGATGCCTTAAAGCTGTGGTTACCTTTGAAGTCTAATAGTAATCGATTATTGTTCTTCTCTCATTTAAAGTTGGAGTGCATTTTAGTTTGGAATTTAACTTCATATGCTATTGCTTGCTTCTCATCAAAAGGAAAGAAAATAATAAGCATATTATAAATTAAACTACATCAAACTGACCTGAGTACTTAGCCTCTTCTGCTCGTTGCACAATGAGTCTAAGAGTCTTTGCATATATCATTTTTGGATTTCTCCGCTTACTTGACGATATTTCTGATGATGCAGATTGAATAAGCAAAGAAACAAGAAAAGGCCATGTTTCAGCTGCTCCCAAAAACAATTTAAAACGGACAAATTAAGCATGGGTAAAATTTACACCTTGGCTTGATAAATGTTATTATTGCATCCAAAAATGCATGTAAATTTGATTTTGAAAACAATCTTACAGTGAGGAACTTCATCTGGCCTAAGCTTTGACGTGCTCAGTCCAATAAACTGGCAGAAGTTATATGATCTTTCTCCTTCTAACCAACTATTTAACAACTTGATCCCTTCCTGGTAAATTACAAGGCAGAACAACTAATTAGAATCAAACATGCGAACCTCAGAGAATGTACAGAGAAAACAAAATCCAATAATAAATAAATATTTTTTTAGGGTAATAAATAAATATTATCCAGCACAATCATAACACAACAATGCATAGCAAAATTAAGTAATAATGTATGACCAACAATAACTTTTTGCAAACAGGCTAAATGTTATTCTTAAATCCAATATGTTCAACAGCAATTAGGATCAAATCATATGAAGCACTAACGCACACAGATACCATACATGACAATGACACTGACACATCGACACGGGTAAAAAAATGAAAAAAAGAATTAATTGAACGTAATCACATGTGTCAGCGACGGAAATGTTATTATTAAATCCAAAAAGTTCAGCAATTAGGATCAAATCATAGACACGAACATGTCGACGCCGGAAAAAATTTGAAAAAATTAATAAATCTAACGTAATCACATGTGTCAGTGTAGTGCCGATGTCTGAAATGCAAGTCTTAAATCCAATAAGTTCAGCAATTAGGATCAAATCATAAGAAGCACCGACACAGACACAGATACTGGCATCACGACACTGACACACATGTAGACACCGGTAAAAATTTGAAAAAATTAATTAATTGAACCTAACCACATGTGTCATGTAGTGTAGGTGTCAGAAATGTTAATCTTAAATCCAATAAGTTCAACAATTAGGATCAAATCATACAAAGCACTGACACCAACACCGACGTGGACACACCTTCCGTCAAAAGTATCAGTGCTACAGATTCATAACTTTGGTAAGCATTCAACGTATGTAGCTTATTAAGATTCATTTTCGTTCAGAATTGATTAAAAAAAAAATATATCGTTCAGAATGTTGCAATTACTCTAGTGGTAGAAACATGAAAGCGAAAACAAATCATCACTGGTTAATTAAACGATTCCATTAAAATAATCCGATTAAAATTACAGTAACTAACAGATTAACAATTTCTACGTCCAAATCAAAACAGTGATAAACATACAAATTGAAAACCGATAGAACAGAAAAACGAATTTCGAAACTAAATTGAACGCAATATGCATGAAATTAAAACGAACAGTGAAAATCTTTTCGCAGTGATTGATTAAAGGAATGCGAGAAATGAGTTATCAAAGAGATTGAAGCTCACTTCGCGAGCTTTGACTTTATCCGACGAGAGTTTTTCTACAATCTCTCGAACATCTCTGGAACTGACTTTCGCCATTGTCGCTACGAGAGTAGCGGTTACACATGAAATGCAAGAAATGAAGGTAGTAGAGGTTTTGCAGTGTGTATTGTAGAGGTTAGGGTTTGGGCGGTTGAGATAAATGGCGGGAAAATGAAGGGTTTTAGGCTCTAGAAAACCAGGGTTTACTTGATTCAGTGATCAGACTCAGAGGAGACCTACTATACTCTGCTCAGCGACCAGAAAGAAAATGAGACTACAGTCACACCTCCTCTCATGTGATTTTACAAAAACAACCAAATACTTTTAATGAGTTTTCACCCAATTGTCCACAAAAACATGAGTTAGATAAACAATTATTGGTGAGACTTATATCGCATAGCCCAACTTCAAATTACTATGATTCATTTTTCATGAAAATTGAAGATTAACACCAAAAAAAATGTGATTTTACAAAAATGTCCTCTTCATTTTTGAACTCAAACTCAAGGTCTTAAATTGGTACGGTAGTTTCTTGGTTGGTTTGATCTCGATTACTTTACAACTTAACTAAACATGTTCAAATGTGTGCTAGTTCGACCGTTTAGCACGATCATATTTTGATTCTCGTCTCTCTAATTTCTCTGTGTTTTTTGAGTTTGAGTTTGACTAAGCAACAATTTGTGTAAGTTGTGTGAACATGTGAAGTTCCGTTATCTAAAGTTTTTTGTTTAACTCACTTATGATTAAATAGTTTTCTCTTCCCCTTTCGTTGTTTAATTTAGTTCATCTTGAGTTAACTTTGAAAGACAGAGGAAACCAATGAGTGACTATCAGACGTCGATGGCAAGCTGACTTATGCATATAAGTTGGAATCGTTTTTTTTTTATAAAAAAAAGGCAAGCTGGAATCATTGATAACCTCGTAATAGTAAATACATTTATTATTATTTTATGGTTTTGATTTCCACTTATCTTTGTTTGTTCTTTACTTGTAGGTTGGCACGTCAATATGGAATGTTTGAGGTTGTGACGATTTTTATATTAGCTTTTCTACGTATTCAAGAACGTGGGGTCGTGTGTGAGGGCCATATGCACAGCCTAAGGCCTTGCATATAGGGTTTTTGTGGTACAGTATGTGAGGGCCATATGCACAACCTAAGGTCTTGCAAAAAAATTATCTGGTCCAAATATTAAAAACATGTAGTTCGGTTTTATTAAGATGACATGTTTAAAACAACCATCTGAAACAAACGAACTCAATCTAGTTTAAACTAGATTGGTTTTCAATTGATCCAATTTACAGTTGTAAGTTTGTTTCTTGTACTATTTTTAGAGGGTAAATACTATTTACCAGATACCATATATTTCATTTTATTATGTGGTTTTGATTTCCACAAATCATTGTTTATTCCTGATATTGACATAATTCTATTTTGGGGAGGAAACATGAAAAACTAGGGAAAACTACAAGCTTTTGGTAGTTTGTTACAAGTCTACAACAATGTTACAAGCTTTTCACAAAATTATAAACTTCCGACGGTTATTTGCAAACTTTTAGCAACTAGTTACAAGTTTTCAACAACAATTACAAGTTCTCAACACCATGCAAGTCCCTACAAGTGATATAGTGTATTCCCAACCCTCACGAGGTAGGCACGATCGAGGTCGTGTCAATACTCGATGAATATTTTTCTCTATGTTGGAGTATGTGGGGTCGTGTGTAAGTAGGGGTGAGCAGAGTTTAGTCACCCGACCGAAAAATGAGGAAACCGGAGAAGATAATTTTATTTTGGGCAATTCGGGTCGATCCACGATTCCTAGAATGCATATTCTCCAGTTTAGAACAATTCATGACGGTCGAATTCGATTGGGAAAATTAAATCCAACAAAACCCGTGTAAGACCAAAATAAAGTACTATTATTAACCAGGCAATCTCGACACATTATGATAATACATTTTATTTTATATAGGAGTATATTACTAATTTTTGTACAGACTGCTACATCTCGTATTATCACATCTACTCTTGGGGACTCAAAAAAATAATAATTAAGGCAATAACTTTTTTTAAGCCTCTAGACTTTTTCAACACAAACTACTACCAATAAACAGAGCAGGCCGTCTATTTTCACTGGAGTTGTTGGCATAAGTTTTGGTCTTTTTGTCTTCTACTTCTCTCCCCATTTTCAACTTTTCTTGTGCCATTTTCAAATAAAGATGAAGTTCCCATTTCAAGTCTCAACCTTCCATTGTTATTTTCTTGCGCCATTTTTTTTGCCTCTCGATATAAAAAGACAGACAAAAAATTTCTTCATCATGTATCATGCCAATAGTGTTGTATGACTATCCTCATCAATTTTGATATGTTATGTTATTCCGGCCTCCACCACGCCTCTCATGAGTCATGCCAGCCACCATCACTCCACAAGATCTAGATTCCACCAAGAACATCAATCCGAATTAACCAACCCGTCTAAACTGTGTTTTGCACAACCTATCACCCGTGGAGCCCGTACATTCAAACGGTTGGCAGTAGGTTCATATTTACCTTCCTCGGTTGTCTTTCGGTTGGGGGTTATTTGGATCGAACCCGACCGTAACCGAGCGATGCTCTATCCTATGTGTAAGGGTCGTATCCACGATCTAAGACCCTGCATGTATGGGTGTTTGTGGTGGGGTTTAAATCAATATTGTGGCTAAAATCATCGTCGTTCAGTTTTGTTTGAATGATCCCTTCAAAATAAATTTTAATACAAAACAAACTAATTTAATGTGGTTTAAATTAAATTGATTTTCGATTGATCCAATTTACAATTGTTTATTGTACGATCTGTAGAGATTAATTACCATATATTGCATCTTATCTTTTTGTTTTTGTTTTTGTTTTTTGTTGTTTAATCCTCGTATATGCATTATTCTATTTTCCAATTGAAGTATGGAAAACAAAAGACGGTTACAAGCATTCCATAGCTTGTTACATGCTCTCTGTGGTTTGCTACAAGCATTCAACATCGTTACAGACTTTCAACAATTAGTTACAGACTTTCAACTAGTTACAGTATTTCAACAACTAGTTACAAGTTCCAACACCATGCAAGGTCCTACGAGATTTTAGGATACCAAAATGCTCATTTTTCTTTTAGTATGCTACATAAATAAGAAATAGGTGGGGTTTAACATGAGAAGGGATAGTGTTTTCCCATGATGGGAAAAATTAAGGAGGGCCATAAATATATTATTTGTTTATTCTGACGACCCAAATTTATTACCTCTTAAGGCCAGTAATTTTTTGATGGTTTTTTTGAAAGAAAAAAAAAAAGTGATCTGATAAGTGCCAAGAAGTAGTAATTCTAATGAAGATTTATGGCACTTTTTGTAACTTGTTTTGCAAGTTATCAAGGAAAAAGCCGAGAGTTAATTGAA
>Ga0228710_1000733_pt1 | contig 44797 bp, 47 predicted proteins | sample MedpolnodulmetaG_FD_177995 | JGI IMG/M metagenome (GOLD analysis project Ga0228710, IMG submission 177995) | Root nodule microbial communities from Medicago polymorpha collected in Santa Monica, California, United States - pink nodules | ecosystem: Host-associated > Plants > Roots > Nodule... | reverse complement strand
CCTCCAAGAGACTTCTATGCTCAATCACACAAGAAAGAGACTTCTATGCTCAAGGACAACTCCAAGAGACTTCCTTTGCTCAATCACAACTGAAAGAGACTTAACTTAGCAATTACAAAGAATTGAACAAGGTTTTGAATACTTGATATACAATCAGAGGTATTCACAATACAATGCGAAATAGAACAGACTCTGTTTTTCTAGACACTTAGGAATTCTTAGATAAAAACAATTGAAAGAATTCTCTAAGTTGTTGATGTTTGTTTTCGACGTTTTCCACCGAGTGTTGGCCTTGTATGCGTGTATATTGTCTAGTTCTTTTGTTCTCTAAGTCTTCATCCCTATTTATATAGAAGTTGAGAGACGTTGATAATTTAGCCGTTACATCAACTTGTCTTGATTTGAAGCTTTGATTCTTCACCTTTGATCTATTGCCTGATTTGATAGTTATCCTATGAAGAATTACTTTCAAATCCATTCCAATACTAAACGTACAACGTCTGCAGTAATGTTACTGTTATCTTTGTCTTGTTGTAGAGACAAACATTGCAGAGATGGTGGTTGCAGAGTTCGTGGCTGTACACTTCGTACATTGTCCTTTGTCAACTCTGGTGAAGTAGCTTCTGACGAGATATGCTTCTAATGACCGTTGCTTTTGATGACCTTGCTTCTGATGACGTGTCTTCAGGAGCTCTTCTTCAGACCCGTTTCTTCAGACGCAATTCTTCAGACGCATTTCTTCAGATGCAATCTTCCAGACGCTCTTAGCTTCAAATAAAATTCCTTTGCTCTTGAACTTGTTCAATCAGAATCTTTATGAATAGTACTTTGATTATGGATCCTGTACACTTTGAACAAATTGTTTAGCATATCCAATTGATTATTTTTAATACCTTGTTATTGTCAAAACTCAATAGATGACTTGTGAAACACCCTTTGTTCCAACAAATACTACCAAAAAAACCACCAAAAACTACCTAGAAACTACAAAAGACCTTTGCACAAGCTCTTTCTCACCTTTGTGATATTCCCTCTTCTCAGTTGCCATAACCAGTTCTCATAGGTGATAAATTTTTCATTACTATCCCTGAGGAGGAATATTCGACAGGGATGGATACATATGAGCATAACCTGCATGCAAGAATCATTTGGACAAAGGGTTTAACCCCTCTCACCATCCTTACCTTGCGCACGAAGCTACAATCGCTATTGAAGGATCTCAGTCTGTGGGGAGTATCATATTTTGGAAAGGGTTTTTACGAATTCACCTTTTCTTGTTTGGAAGATGATAAAAGTGTTAGGTCTGTGTCTTCTTGGAATCTAAACCCTGGGATTTTGAAACTGTTTGGTTAGACAAAGGATTTTAACCCTAGTTTTCAAACTAGCGACACTGCTTAAGTATGGGTTAGAATCTATGGCTTGCCTCAAGAATATTGGAGATCCAATATTTTCTTTGTTATTGCTAGTAGTGCATGTACACGACTATTCTTTCCTTTCTCCTGGCTCTTGAAGCTTTTGCCATTTGTACTGATGCAGCTTCCTCTAAGCCTATGGTTGAAAGAACATTTGGCCAATTTGCTAGGGTTTTAGTGGATATGGATGTAACATAGGAGCCGAGGTATAAGATATTAATTGAAAAAAAGGGCTACCTTTCTTTGTGGAACTTGATTATGAGAACGTGCCAGACTACTATACTAATTGCAGAAAGAATGGTCACCATTTGGAAATTTTCTAATTTCTAAAAAAGATGAATGTTCAAGTAGAAACAACTAGAGACAAAGTGAATAATAGAACATGTAAGCAAGTTTATGTCCAGACAAGAGATGGTAGAACTGATCAAGGGAATAATGTTTACCAAGGCAGTCAATGACAAAACTCCAATTGAGACTTGGTGTGTCAAAAAGCCATCAGCTAAACATCTAAGAGTTTTTGGATCTATCTTCTACATTCATGTTCCTTCTCAAAAGAGACGCAAGTTAGAAGATAAGAGCATACATGGAATATTCTTGGGATATAGCACACAATCAAGAGGTTATAGAGTTTATAACCTACAAACAAAGAAGATCATTGTTAGCCGAGATATCGAGGTTGATGAAGATGCTAGTTGGAATTGGGATGAAGACAAAGTTGAGAAAAGCAACATAACCATTCCAATACCACAATCAGACACAGAAGACATAGCAGGAACAAATGAAGAAAAAGGTATTCCACGTTCACCTCCTCAAAAAGAAACTTCTTCACTAGAATCTACTCCAACAAGAGTAGGATCATTGGTAGATATATATATGAAACTTGCAACTTGGCAAAACAAGATGAGTCAAGTTATATAGATTCGAAGAATACTTGAAGTAATGGGTGAAATACAAGACGAGTCTACCATAATCTACTATGATAAATCTGCAATTGAGATCACAAAGAATCAACTGCATCACAGTAGATCAAAACACATAACAATTAATTATCACTTTATCAGAGAAGCATAAGCAACTAAACAGATCCAGCTCAAGTATTGCACTAGAGAAGACCAAATTGCAGACATATTCACAAAGGCATTACCAATATCAAGATATGAGCTACTACGAACTATGCTTGGAGTTACCGAAATATACATCAAGGAGGAGTGTTAAAATGTGATGCATATTTCTATAATTCTCTAGAATGCATTAGTAACTTACAGAATGTTAAGAATTGATGTACATATCTAGATTTCTCTAGAATAGTTTAGTATATTTTGGAGTTAATTAATACTACACATGTTGTAGGAAATGTCATGAAGAATATAGAAAGAAGCATCTAGAATATGACACCCACATTATAAATAGGCAAGTATGCACTCATTTGTAATCAGTCCAATTTGGAGAGCAACTATCAACTAAAGCCTTCTACACTATCCAAGTACACTTTAAACTAACACTACTACCCAAACTATACTTTCCAAAAGGATAATTTAAAGGGTTCTCATTTTGTAATCTTGATTCTGATTCTTTGAATGATTGTGAATAAGTTGCTCTCTCCCGGAGACTTCCGTAGGCCCTTATTGAACCAAACACAATAAACAATTATCGTGTGTTTTCTATTATCTCAACCTTGTTTTTCAATTTCTTTGTTAATTTGTTTGCTGCGTTTTGATATCTGTTTCTGCATATTGTGCTCAATTTAATTTCGATGTTTTTTGCAATTGTGTGTTTCTGTTGTTGTGTGATTTTCCTGGTTTAAGTAATTCTTCACGACTACGCCTTTAAATGCCTCTAGTATACTGCATGACTCGCATTACTGGTTTATATTCGTTTCTGGTTTATTCATTTTTGGTCTGTACGTGTTTTTGCACAATTGCATTGATGAGAGTCTGTCATATCACATTTTTAGAGTCCTAATTATGTTTTAATTCTATTTTAATTAATTTAGTACTTAATTTAGAGTCCTTTTAAATAAAATGTCATGTCCTTATTTATTGAGTCAAGTAGTGAAATGATTAAAATTAGTTGTTTACTATCATGATTATTGGTTATATGATCAAAGAAGAGCAAAACAAGAGGTGACAAAAAGCAACATATTAATTGATGGGCTTATATGAATCCAAGAGGGGAAACGTACAGGAACAAGGAAATAAAAGGGTAATCACGCTTTTGGAAGAAATATAAATATAGGATTTAGGTAACCAACTAAGGAAAGTTTTGGAAAAGAAACGCAGCCTTTATCTCTCCATATATTTTCTAAACAATTGTTATTTTCCGTTAATTTACTTCTTATGCACACAAACCAACTGCCTAGGGCACCATTGATTTAATACATCCTTATCCTTTATTTTAACGCTTTTGCTGAGTAGAAATTCAAAAAGTCCCTATGGATACGAACTTATAAATTTTATTACTTCGATATATTTTTAGTACACTTGCTAAAAAGTCTATCAAGTTTTTGGCACCGCTGCTGGGGAATGTTGAATTATTTCAACAAGGCAATTGCGTTATAATTTAGTATTTCTGCAATTTATTTTCTGCCAAATTTTTTATATTGTTTCAGTGTTCACTATTTATTTTGTATCGTGCAGTGCTACTAAGGTATTTTGCTTCTTATGCGAGGTAGAGGATGTTCAGTTGATCTGCTTTTCGACCCTGAGATTGAGAGGACTGCAAGAGCAAACCGGAAAGTTGTCCGATTGTCTAAGTCCGTTCCACTTAGTCCAAGAACACGATACACAAGTCCAACACCTTCTGAACTTGAATCAATCACTTCTCCTAAATCTAACACAATGGGAGATGTTGATCCTCCACCGAGACCTAACTTGGGAGACTGTGGTTTAGCTGCTAACCGCGGTCGTCTAACTCATGTCTTTCAACCTGCAAATCTAGTAGCTTTTTATATCAAAATATCCGTTCAGAATGGGTTGAAGGAGAGAAAATATGATGGGTTAGATGGCATGAGTCCTCATGAACACTTGAGTCATTTCTTTGAAACATGTGAGTTTTGTGTGCCCCTAGCCAATTTGACTGATGACCAAAAGAAACTTAGGTTGTTCGCCTTCCTCTTAACCGGAAAAGCCAAAGATTGGTTGTTAACTTTACCAAGTGGAACCATTCGAACATAGGATGAGTTGGAGTTGAAATTCTTAGAGAGATTTTTCCTTATGACCAAATATTGGAAGAAGAAACATGAGATCTCAAACTTTAGACAAGGGGAGAATGAGTCACTTTATGATGCTTGGGAGCGGTTTAAACTGCTGCTTAAAAGGTGTCCTGGTCATGAGTTCTCTAACACACAATACCTCCAAATCTTCACCGAAGGGTTGTCATATAACAATAGGATGTTCTTAGATGCTTCAGATGGTGGAAGTATGAGATTTAAGACAGACCATGAAGTCCAAACCTTAATAGAAAACATGGCCCAAAATGAATACCGTGTTGATGCCGAGAAAAAGAAGAGGGGGTTTTTGGGGTTAGTGACAATACCACCATCCTAGCTAACCAAGCAGCGATGAACAAACAATTAGAAGCTTTAACCAAGCATGTCCATGGGTTAACCATGGGAAAACAAACCCAACAAGTAGCTGTAATCAGGTGTGATTTCTGTGGTGAGGGGCATGCTAACGGTCTACATGGGAAATTATCAAAAGGGAAACCCTTACTCTAACACTTACAACCCATGTTGGGCAAATCATCCTAATCTAAAGTACACCAACAAAAATACCCTGAACCCTCTACTACCAAACCCTCAACAATAGCAAAGAAAGCCTCTAGCTCTTGAGGAAACCATGGTCAACTTCATGAAAATGACTCGAAGAAACTTTGAAGAAATGAAAGCAAGTCAAGAGGCCGAAAGAAATAAAAATGAGGCAGCAAGAAAAATGTTTAAAACCCAAATTGAGCAGATAGTAAAGCAGATGGCTGATCAGGCTAAGGGAGGAGTCACAGGTAACACTAAGGATAACCCTAAAAATGAGACTTGTAATGCTATTGAGTTTAGGAGAAAAAAGGTTTTAACACCTTTAGTTCCAAAAGCCACAAAGAAGAGTGAGGAAGTAGAAGTGGAGGAAGTTGAAAATGGTGTAGTTGAAAAGAATGTTGAGGAGGTGATAGTTGAAAAAGACATTGAACATGGTGTAGTTTAAAACGAGAGTGATAATGGTGTAGTTGAAAATGAAAGAAAGAAAAAAGATGATGAGGGAGAAAAAAGTGAGCCTTTAATAGACGTGGATTCGATTTTGAGGAAGTCTAAGAGCCAATTGTTGAAAGATGGAGACAAACCACAAGAGATTCCATCATATGTGAAGCTTCCTTATCCTCATTTGTCTAAAAAGAAGAAGAAGGAGGAAGGTCAATTCAAGAAGTTCATGGAACTACTCTCTCAACTGCAGGTTAACATTCCTTTTAGACATTCCTTTTAGTGAAGCTCTTGATCAAATGCCGGTTTATGCTAAATTCATGAAAAAGTTGTTAATCGGAAGAAGAAGAAAGCCAAAGGATGATGAAAATATTGCTCTTTCAGAAAATTGTAGTGCCATTCTCCAAACGAAACTCCCACCTAAGTTGAAAGATCCAGGTGCATTTACTATTTCTTGTACCATTGGGAAAGTGAATGTCGGAAGAGCTTTGTGTGATTTAGGGGCAAGTATCAATTTACTGCCTCTTTCCATGATGAAGAAACTAGGATGTAGTGAGCCTAAACCAACAAGAATGGCAAACAAGAGACATAACTTGTGAAAATTGAAGATTTACTTGAGGAAAAGATCACGGGGGCGCTTCTTGTAGGTAAGGAGGGAGAGAAAATTCTAGAATTAAAAAAACTTCCTTCTCACTTGAAGTATGTTTTTCTTAGCAAGGATGCTTCCAAACCGGCAATCATCAACAACACATTGACACCTTTAGAAGAAGAGAAACTAGTGAGGGTCTTAAGAGACAATCAAGGAGCATTGGGACGGACTATTTCTGATTTGAAGGATATTAGTCCAACTTATTGCATGCACAAAATACACATGGAGGCTGAATATAAACCAGTTGTTCAACCACAAAGAAGGTTAAACCCAACAATGAAGGATGTGGTCAAGAAGGAGGTACTAAAATTGCTAGATGCAGGTATGATTTACCTTATTTCTGATAGCATTTGGGTGAGTCATGTTCATGTTGTACCAAAGAAAGGTGGAATGACGGTGTTGGCTAATGAAAAAAATGAATTGATACTCACCCTTACCGTCACCGGTTGGAGAATGTGTACAGATTACCGGAGGTTGAACCAAGCAACAAGGAAGGATCACTTCCCGTTACCATTCATGGATCAAATGATAGAGAGGTTGGCTGGCCAAACCTTTTATTGCTTTTTGGATGGGTATTCGGGATATAATCAGATTGTAGTGTCTCTAGAGAATCAAGAAAAGACTGCTTTTAGTTGTCCATTTGGTTTGTTTGCTTATAGGAGAATGCCCTTTGGGCTGTGTAATGCGTCGGCGACCTTTCAAAGGTGTATTCTCTCCGTCTTCTTTGACATGATAGAGAAGAACATTAAGGTATTTATGGACGACTTCTCTATGTTTGGTAAGTCTTTTGACCAATGTTTGTTTCACCTAGATGTTATCCTTAAAAGATGCACCGAAACTAACCTCATTTTAAATTGGGAAAAATGCCATTTTTATGGTAACTGAGGGTATAGTTTTGGGGCATAAGATAAGTGGGAAGGGCATCCAGGTGGACCAAGCCAAAATAGAGGTTATAAAGAAACTTCCCCCTCCTGTTAATGTTAAAGGGGTGAAGAGTTTCTTGGGGCATGCTGTTTTTTATCGACGTTTTATTAAAGATTTTTCAAAAATAGCAAAGCCCCTTTGTAACCTCTTAGTCAAAGAAAATGAGTTTAATTTTGATTCTGAATGTTTAGATGCTTTTTCTTTGATTAAAAACAAGTTGGTGACTACAACAATAATCATTGCACCAAATTGGGATTTACCTTTTAAACTTATGTGTGATGCAAGTGATTATGTTGTTGGTACAGTCCCAAGCCAACGAAAGAACAAATTTTTCCATGCAATTTACTCTGCAAGCAAGATTTTAAATGAAAATCAAGTTCACTATTCCACAACAGAAAAGGAATTGCTTGCGGTGATCTTTGCATTGTAAAAATTTCGTTCTTATCTAATTGGCTCCAAAGTCATTATCTTTATAGATCATGAAACTCTCAAGTATCTCTTGAGAAAAGGGGATTGAAAACCTCGGTTGTTGATCTTGAAATTCATGATAAGAAGGGAGTTGAGAACGTGGTGGCTGACCACCTCTCAAGGTTGGAAAACAGTGAGGTGACTAATAAAGAGAAGGCCATCATGGCCGAGTTTTCGGATGAAAAGTTGTTTGCGGTTGGAGAAAGGCCGTGGTTTGCCGACATGACGAACTTTAAGGCCGATAATATAGTCCCGGATGACTTGGAGTGGCATCAAAAGAGAAAGTTTTTCAAGCATGCAAACCACTATCTATGGGATGATCCTTATATGTTTAAGGTAAGCACTGACGGTTTGATTAGATGTTGTGTTGCAAGTAAGGAGGCGAATAGCGTCATGTGACACTGTCATAGCTCAGCTTATGGAGGCCACCATAGTGGAGAAAGAACCGCTGCAAAAATTTTGCAAAGTGGCTTTTGGTGGCCCACTCTTTTTAAGGATTGCTAGGATTTTGTAAAGCGGTGTGATAAATGCCAAAGGACAGGTAACATTTCTAAGAGGAATGAGATGCCCCTAAGAGGAATCATTGAAATTGAACCTTTTGATTGTTGGGGCATTGATTTTATAAGACCATTCCCTTCCTCTTACTCTTATCCCCATATACTAGTGTGTGTTGACTATGTCACCAAATGGGTTGAAGCGATACCTTGTGTTGTTAATGATGCCAAAAATGTCGTCAACTTCTTGAAAAAGAATATTTTCACTAGGTTTGGAACCCTTAGAGTCTTGATCAGTGATGGAGGGAAGCACTTCTGCAATAATTTTCTTGAAATTGTGCTTAAAAACCATAAGATCATGCATAAAGTTGCAACTCCCTATCACCCACAAAATAGTGGTCATGTAGAGGTTTCAAATCGTCAGTTGAAACCGATTCTAGAGAAGACAGTTGCGTCAAATAGGAAGGGTTGGTCTAAGAAGTTAGATGACGCACTATAGGCTTATAGGACAACCTTCAAGACTCATATAGGGCTTTCACCCTATCAATTAGTCTATGGGAAGGCATGCCATCTTCCAGTTGAGCTAGAACATAAAGCATACTGGCTATTAAGGCCTTAAATTTTGATCAAGTAGCTGCTGGTAAGAAAAGGCTTTTGAAGTTAAATGAGCTTGAAGAGATGAGGCTGAGAGCGTATGAAAATGCGCTCATTTACAAGGCCATGACTAAAAGGTATCATGACAAAAACTTAGTATCTAGGGACATTAACTCTGGGCATCTAGTTTTGTTATATAGTTTCAGGTTGAAGCTATTTCCTGGAAAGCTCAAGTCAAAGTGGTCTAGACCGTTCTTGGTAAAAAGTGTGTCACCTCATGGAGCAGTTGAACTCATAAAACCGGAGGGTGACCGAAGTTTTAAGGTGAATGGTCAAAGGGTTAAGCCGATGGCGACCTACCAAAAGAGAGGGTAGGACTTGTTCTGACGGACCTCCAAGGGTCCTTGGCAGTCAAGCTAGTGACGATAAAGAAGCGCTTTGTGGGAGGCAACCCACCATTTTTATTTGTCAGGTAGTATTTAATTTTTATTGCTTTAAAATATCCAAAAACAAAAAAATATTTTTACCTGAAACAAATAGAGGAAGAAAAAAAAATTCATGTCCAAAACTAGGCAAAATCGTGACACGTTTTGGGTAAATCGTGACACGATTTTGCCTCTCCTCTGAGACTCTTCAAAAAATTTCTAAGTCCACAAAGCCTTCCTCTCGACATAAGAAATCGGGACATGATGGCCAAATCGTGTCATGATTTCTGGCACTTCAAATTTTACAAAAATAGCAATCTTAAGCAATCGTGACATGTTTTTACCCAACCGTGTCACAATTTTGGTGGTTTTTTGAAATTTCTGACCGTTACAAACCAAATCGTGACACATTTTTGGCCAACCGTGTCACGATTTCACCCAGCCTATAAATACCCCATTCATTTTTCACTTTTTCATAATTTCCAAAAGCAGCCAAACTCTGCTAAATATTTTTCCAGAACCCTCAAACACGAAAATTCATTCCATTTTCATCAATTTTCACATCTTTTCATCTTTTAATCACAAATCCAATACACTAAACCTTCATCATACACTCAAATAACCAACCTTCATCATCAACCACTTCCAAAACTCACAATTTTCAACCATTTTCATCTCTCAATCACCATGGCCCCCAACACTCGCAACAAACCACAAAAGAAAGCCAAAACCGCCGTCAAACGCAAACAACCGACCAAACCCCAACCCAATACCGCACCACCACCGTCCCTAAATGCAAGATTTTTGAACAACCAATCGCGTGACCTTTTTAAGGACATCTAGCACTATAGGGTGATACAAGAGAGTGGCTTTAACTTGCCCAAACTTACGGCTAAGCCTGAGTTCGAGCAAGCAATCACGGCTTGGGGTTGGGAGTCTTTGAATGGAATGATTTTTGAGCACGAAAACAAGACATTGGCCCTAGATTTCTATGCCAAAGCTCTGTTTTCCGGAAAGAAGTATGGGTCATATGTGTGAGGGAGAAACATTGACTATAGCCTTGAGGCTATCAATGCACTGATGCAGATTCAACCACCAGAGAAGTCTGATGCTCAGAGGCGGAAGGACGAGTGTAAGGACTGGAGATATGAGGATTAGGAGGAGTTGCTCCTAATGTTGTGTAGGGAAGGCGCTAAGTGGCAAGGGGCTCAGATGCTGTTAAAGTCAGACTTCAAGCCGGTCCCCAAAGCATTGACGTCTTTTGTGGTGCAGACACTTGAGGGCACCTCTTGTAGTGCCAAGATACCTTTGAGGCGAGTCCACACGATCGCGGCTATTTTGGAAGGGTCACCCATCAATGTTGGTGAGTTGATCGCCAACAACATCTCGGACTTTGCAAGCAAGAATTGGAACGCTATAGCTCATACTAGCCTTATCTGCTGGTTGTGTGAAGAGGTCGGGGTTGATTTGTACGCTAATGATTTGGATACCCCTTTGATGAAGCCACTCATAGACATATACATGGATGGGTTCGTGAAGGAGTATGAGGCTCACATTCTCAAGCTTAGGGCTGAAGAGGCAGCAGCAGGACAACCTCAACCGGAGCCACAACCACAGCCGTAACCACCTCCACCTCAGACTCACATGTTCCATGGAGAGGGGAGCAGCCAACAGGGTCCTTATGCACCCATTCATCCTTTGATGCTAGACTATGTTTGGTCATTCAAACTGGATGAATGAGGTATCTGATTATGAGTACTGGAACCGCCCTCGGGTTGGCCATGAGTTCTCTGAGGCAGTATGCCTTAACCGGAGGAAGATGAGGGGGTCATTTGAGCGGTTTGATGGGTCAGAGGAGACTATGGATCACTACTTTGAGGTGACCAGAGGACGAGCTATGGAGAGATAGAGGGAGATCAGAGAGGATTTCGCAGCAGGTGAAGATCAGTCTAGGTCATACTTTGGGGAGGAGTCTTTCATGGATACTACAACCCTAGCACCTGGATTCCCCGCGATCAGATGGAGGATTGAGTGGACTACTTATGGTCCAACTCATTTTTATGTTTTCTCCTTATTTTGTTTCAGCATTTTTCTTTTGTATTTTGTCATTTGAACAATTTATCTTAGTTTTATTTTGGTTAACTCAGTTGTATCCCCCTGTTAATGTAATTGAACTTGCACTTGTTTATTATTAATGAATTTGCTTGTTTGTTGACCTTTTCCAGTTTAGTAACAATTTAGTGATCAAGTGGTATTCCAAAAAGCTCATAAGGAGTTATGACTTGATATTTCAAAGGCGAATTGTACAATCCCAGAAATCTAACACTCTATGGTTCATAACCAAATTTTATTTTTCAATTTACTTATATAGAGTATTCCATGCAACTAAATTTCTAGAACTTGCATTGTTTCTTTACTATTAATTGATCTTTGTCATTTACACACTGAGGCGAAAGTGCTTGGTTCTGTGAGCCTTTCAAGCCTACCATGATTTTATTTGAATTTATCCTTTTTGAAAGCCAATTTGAGCCGGTAGGTTTAGATCTTTTTGTTTGGTGACAAACTATATTATAAGCCTAGAGTCTTTTAGGAATTTACCCAAAGATTGATTTTTGAGTTAGGCTAAGTAGGGTGTTGCTAAACAATAAGTTTGGGGTTGCTATTGGAATTTGCAACCAACTAATTTTGGGGTGGGGGTACTAGAGAACAAAGAACTTGAATGAAATTGAAAGCAATGAAAAATACACACAAAAATGGTGTATTAAAAAAAAAGAGGAATGGAAAGCCAAAGGGACAAACATTGAAAAATCTGAGTTACAAACTCGATTGTCACGACAAGTTACAACTATTCTCTAGTACCTTTACAATTATTGTTTCAAGGGTGAATGAGGGAATAATCTGTATTTCAAATCCGTAGGAGTGCCTAACTCAAATTTTGTGTAGTCTACTTATCCAAATATTATCCCACCTTTACCTAAGCCCCGTTATTACCCTGAAAGACCTCAAAGTGTGTATTGACATTGATTTTGATTGACGTTTAGAAACTTTTCAAGCGTATGGTAATATGTAGACCTGCACGTACACTGTGTGTGAACCCTTATCATATTGTTGCGTGGAGTTGTGAATGGAGGATGCAAGCAAGTAAGACTAGCTCATTTTTAACTAGTAGGGAGATGAACTTTTGAGTACTATCGCTTGATTAGGTAATTGTTATTTTACCGTCAATTGTCAATTTTACAAGTAAATTCCTTGATGACAAGGAATGGTTCCAAGTTTTGGGTTGTGATGACAGTCTGTCATATCACATTTTTAGAGTCTTTTTAATTAAGTTTTAATTCTATTTTTATTAGTTTAGTACTTAATTTATAGTCCTTTTAAATAAAATGTCATGTCCTTATTTATTGAGTCAAGTAGTGAAATGATTAAAATCAGTTGATTACTATCATGATTATTGGTTATATGATCAAAGAAGAGCAAAACAAGAGGTAACAAAAAGCAACATATTAATTGACGGGCTTATATGGATCCAAGAGGGGAAACATACAAAACAAGGAAATAAAAAGGGTAATCACGCTTTTGGAAGAAATATAAATATAGGATTTAGGTAACCAACTAAGGAAAGTTTTGGAAAAGAAACGCAGCTGCATTCATGCTACAGGAGAAAAAGAAAAAAGGCTTGCACGTGGAGATGAAAACGAAAAACAACACCGATTGAAAGAAAATTGAGGAGCAACGCCGACAATGATGGAACTCTATCGGTTTATTTTCCTTTACTATGTTGTTTATTACTTTGATCATGTCTAGCTAATTTCCTTTGATTAGATCTGAGATGATTCTGATGTAACCCTAATTTAAACATGTTGCTGTGAAACTCTATTTCTGATGAATATCAATCTAGTTTTATTCAATTCAATTGTTCTTAATTCTTTTTATATGATGATCACATATAAACATGAATTCGTGAGAATGAATGACTACTGACCATACTTTCAACTTAGACCTAATTGAATTGTTCAAATAAACAAGGTTAGTCTAGGAATGGATAATCGTTTGTTTGTGATATTAGATTAACGTTCTTAAAAACTTCAAAGAATATTAGCTTACCTAAGGAATTAGGGACTGTAATATGAGAAGAGGGTCCTAAGTCAAGGGATTGATTAGGTCTATTTTAGTTAACCATCGTGAAACTAGAGAAATATTCATACGAAATAGGTGCAGTGTACCAATTAGGGGAGCTCAGAGGATTCGAAAGGGCTAGTCTCATCTCTCCTTATATTTTCTAAACAATTGTTATTTTCCATTAATTTACTTCTTATGCACACAAACCAACTGCCTAGGACACCATTGAATTTAATACATCCTTATCCTTTATTTTAACGCTTTTGCCGAGTAGAAATTGAAACAGTCCCTATGGATACAAACTTATAAATTTTATTCCTTATATATTTTTAGTACACTTGCCAAAAAGTCTATCATGCATTCTGCACGTTCTATTTCTAGTTGTGCATGAATCTGATAGTTGCAGAGCTTTCAATTTTGTCTTGTAGTATTTTCAATGTTCATAACATGGACAATGTATTAAATTTCTTAAAATTTTCAGTGAAGGGTTGTGGAAGTTAAATTTAAAGGGCTTTGGCAATGACAAAAGTTATAACATAGGATGAGGTGTCTTTATATTGTATGATGTGAAGAAAAAGGTAAATTCAATCGACTTATCTATCAGTTGTCCATTGCTGCATCAAATTATTTTATTACAAACCAAAATAAAATATACTTTCATACTCAAATTGTTCATGCGTCTTAAGAAGAAAAGCATTCCTACCTATGGACAATGGGAAGAAAGAAAACGCTTGTTGGTTCAGAAATTTGCTCATGAAAGAGATTATTAGAGATTAACAAACCTTTTCTTAAACTTGATAACAATTTTGGCAGCTTATCTTCCAGCGAACTATCCAAAAAATTCATCTATTCACACTTTAGTTTTCATTTTAGTATGAAAATAATACTACTACTACACGAGACCCCGAATGTCCATTAGACCATATAATGTTTATGTTTATATATAAATATATTTTAACGAAAATTGCTTCCACATTTCTAATTTGTTCCATTGTTATATTGTTTTTTTGTTAATTAATTCGATAATAATAAAAGAAAGGAAAAAGAAATACAAAAAAAGTGAAAAGAAAGAAAGAAAATAAAAACTATCAAAAACAATAGTTTGTTAAACCAAAACTATCTCTAAAAAATCAACCCTCATAAAGAAGGACAAGAAGAAATCCAAGAAAACAAGTATCATGACCTGCTGCTAAATTTCAAAGGCGTCTTCTAAATATTGCTGCAAGATCAGTAGAAACGTCAAACTTTCTTGTCTGCTATATAAGTTGTATCCGACACAAGATTTTGCAACAAACTCTTATTCTCAATAAAACAGAATCAATCACCTCTAAATCAGAAAGTCTTTTCTCGGTCTGCACAAAATTAGAAACAAGGATCAACTTAGATTGCTTATGAGGGGGACCTTAGAAGAGGTTTGAGGAACTGTTAAATCTTTATTTACTTGCCTTTCTTTATAATTATATTTTCTGGTAAAAATGTTAAGTTCAGCTGACTTGTTAGGCAAGTCAACTTTGGTTATTTACCTTATATATTTCAATAAAAACATGCACAAAATGCATGATGAAAAATATCTTAACTCTAGCTATATAATTAGGTTTAAAAATGCAAAACGAACTTAATATCTTCAAACTCTAACCAACACCTTTTATTTTTAACAAGAAACAACCTCATCTCTTATCATTCTTTCACATACAATTAAAAAGACAATATCCTAAGAGATTGGCTTATCTTGAAAACTGTAATCTCTTTCGAGTAAATCTAATGGTGAAAAAATACAAAGAAATTAGTCTATCATAGTTCTACACTTCAGACAATCAGGACATCTTGGAAGTTCAAGCTGAGAAATTAATAAGAGCTGAACAAAGACAGAGAAAAACTAAGCCCAAAAAGACAGGAATCACAAATCCTCAATTCTACAACAAAAAAAGAAACGGTCACAATTCCAAATACTCCAAGGAATGAGCTAACACAAAAATTAGAAAAGTAAAGAAACAACAAAATCTGAAAGAAAAAAACAAATAGGAAATGTGAGCTCAAAATTTGTTAACATCTCACTAAATGCTTGCATAGCATTAAATAAAGATTCCTTTGAGAATAGATCAGCTATGTTTAATCATTTTCCTTGTTTTTTGTAAAAGAGTAAAGAAGGTACATGGCAAACACCTTCCAACCCTACGGTTATACAACAAACCAGAATTTCAATTTAGCATACAACGACTCATAAAATCGATCAATGTGGATATTAAGTCATAAACAACTACAAATAAAATAGGTAAGCAAGTATCAGATCTTTTTAGGATCACTTTCTCTCAACTTCTTCACATTCTAGTTCAAACCACCAAATGTAGCAGTTGGATTGTTGAAGCTAACTAAAAAATCGGAAGGAGAGAGTAACCAACAACTACTTACATGGACCATGATTAAATGTAAGTTGAAACGTTGAAGAAGCCCTTGGGCATGAGGATAATATTCTTTCTACTTCGGGATGTTCATTGTCCCAGACTGTCATGGTTTGTAAAACTCTCGCATTTTTCAAAATATACCTTGCTACCAGAAGCTCACCTTGTCTGAAAAGATCGCAGATTCTAAGGTGTAATGAAAGCCATTGCGGAACATAATTTGGGTCCACCCAACTTTCTTCTTCTATGTTCATGCCAATCTGTTAATAAAAATATAAAATAAAATTAAACCATAACGGTGGGCTGTGAAAAAATAAAACATATATGTTCCTTAACAAACCTCAGCAAGCAAGTATAAGCTCTTGCAGCATAGGGCAGTGTTTGAGTACTTCAACAAAGAGATGCCAACGACAATTCAAAGAGTAAAGGTGCAGTTGGGTCAAATTATGAAAGTTGGGAATGGAATACTCCTAATAATATGCAAAAAGACAACAAAAATAAAAATCAATATTTTTTAGGCTTAAATATTGCACTCGTCCCTGCAAATATACCTCGTTTAAGTTTTGGTCCCTGTAAAAAAAAAAATTGTTTTTGGTCCCTACAAAATTTTTTGTTTTTTAAAATAGTCTCTGACCTCATTTTTGTGATGATTTGTATAGGTGGCACATGATGACTGGACCCATTTTGTAGTTTTTGGTCCCTGCAAAATATTTTGTTTTTTAAACAGGTCCCTGCAAAAAAATTTGTTTCTGAAAATAGTCCCTGGAGAGACTATTTTAAAAAACAAAATATTTTGCAGGGACCAAAAACAAAGTTTTTTTTTTTTACAGGGACCAAAACTTAAACGAGGCATATTTGCAGAGACGAGTACCATATTTAAGCCTATTTTTTATGATAGAAAAACCCTTTTTTTATATATAAAATCAAACCTTGTGAAGTTCAACATCAATTCTCAAAGACTGGACATTGCGAAGTGCTTCCAATGGAAAATGAAAATGAAAATAAGAGAAATCAACATTTTCTTTGGTCAATTTACTTAAGCTAAAGTTTTTCCATTTGCTAGGGCATAGAGATTCCTCAGACTCAAATGATATATCAGAAAAGAGTAATTCCTGAAGAATTGGACATCCCGCTAAAAGTAACATAAAGTCTTCATATGTTTGGAAAATTATAAGTTTCAAATCAAGTATTTTGAGCGACGGAAGTACTATGGCGGAAGAAAACCTATCCTCAGCCCTTAAAGAAGATAGTTCCAGAGACACAAGGGCTCTGCAGCTAAAAATGGTAATAGGCAATTTAGCCCAATCAATATCGTCAACACGGAGATCAATATGTTCAACACTGCGTTGTACCACAATGTTGATCCATTTGTCGAGACCATGAACGTGGAGATTGTGATGTTCAAGAGCATCGTTGTCATACTCAACGTCAAGCCTGAAACTTTTAATGGGAAGTGCGGAATCTCGAGAGAGCAAAACGAAGGATACAAAGTCGTTAAAGAGTACATTGGTATGTGGGTCTTTCCGTATGATGGGGCTGAAGTCCAAAACGGGAACAGAAAGCTAGAGAAATTTCCACCTCTTGGAAAGAATGGTTGTGGAAAAGCATTGTTTGGTTTTGAGGAAAGAGAGAATGTGACATAGAATCTCGTCTCGTAAAGTGCTTAATATATCCTTTGCCATTGAAATTTTCTCAAAGGAGAACGGAATTAAGGGCGTGAAGTGTGTGGCGGCAGGATGGACAGAAGTGAAGAAATTAGGTCACAATCTGGTAATAATTAATTTGTGTGGTGGTAGTATCGACAGAATTGAGGAAATTAGGTAAAGTTTGTTTTTCTTCTTAGAATGAACTATGTAAATTATCTATTTATAGAGAAAATTCACGGCTAATATAAGTTTTGGCAACAAATAATTTACATACAAAATTTCCTCAAAAAAAAAAAAATTACGTACAAAATTAAATATCTCTTATTGAATACCAAAATATCTCAGATTGCATAACAAAAATATTAACCAAAATATTGGATTTCAAAATATTTCAGGTGCATCTTTCAAATAAAATAAAAAAAAATTCAAGTGCTAAAATATATTAGATTTAAATTGCGTTCCAAAATATTTTAGATTGCATTCCAAATCATTTTAACAAAACCATCTGATTTCAGTTTCTTTTCAAAAATCTATATACAATTGTTTGGTGTGCAACCAAGAGGCAAGTCTACTAAGTGGCATGTCTAGTTATACTCTAGAGAATCGATTTTTTCATAAGTCAACATTCAAGGAAGACGAAGCTTCTTGAAGGCTATATGGGTCCTCCTCTAATATACATACCATATAACTTTTGAACCAAAATGGGTTTTGAACAAAGCCTCTAAAGTTTTGATGATAATAAACTATGAAAGAATCATTGGATATGTCAATATATATTCAAGTAAGCAGAATCATAGAAACAAATTCTCAGTCTCAATTCAAGTTTTGGTTCTGAAAATCAAGACTTTGAACACATACGAAAGCATCTGAAACAAAAGAGCAGCTTCTATGACTTTGAACAATATTTGAAGAAAGGTCAACCATAAAGTCAACACTATGATCAGAAAAGGCTTAATCTCAGAAGATTATGATGGAACGAAGACTCTAAAGGATCTAAAATGTCAGCAACTGAAGACTCTTCCTCGGTATGTCTTCCTTAGAAGGAAGGTCGCTTTCAGACTCTAAGTAGTATAATTTTTCGTAGAAAAAAACAAGAAAATTCAAGGACAAAAAGAATATAACACATCATTCTATTAGAAGCAAAGGATTTTCAAATGACTACTCAACGGCATTATCTATTTGAGGAAAAGCTTCAACATTTCTATGTAACTTTCTCAAGGACTTGTTTAATGCACTAACACTTCTTCAACAACGGCTCTCTCATTATTTCCTATTTTAGGACCTGAGCAGTTGAAGAAAGATAATAAGACTTCTATCATTTAACTAGTGTACTTACTCTGTCAATTTCAATAGCGCACAAACACCTATAAATTCTTACAAACATTGAATTTTAGAATTTCTTAAGTATTCAAAAGTCACTTGCACTTTAAGTTTGTTACACCTCTGATTGTATGTCAAATTTAAGCACAATCTCATTCATTTGTTAAACTCTGGTTGTAAAAGTCTCTTACTTGCGTATTTGTGCAAAGGAAGTCTCCGTTGGAAGTGAAATGGGATTGGACTACTGTCGGTTTGTGAGATGAACCAAGATAATTTGTTTGTGTTGTCTCTTTATCTTTCTCTCTCTTTTTGTTTAATTTGATTTCGTTGCACTTTATTTCAAATTCTGAAAGAACTCTATTTTTGATCAAACTCTGAAATCTTTTTTATAAACACTCAGAAAATATTTTTGAATAACCAATATAATTCAACCCCCTATTGTGTTTTTCTCACCTTAATTTGGTATTAGATCGCTTGGTCTTTTGATTAACACATAATTGTGTAACAGATAAAAGATCATGAGAAAAACATGTCTGCTTAAGGTGTTACTTCCAATTTTGGTATTGGTAACAATAACAATGATGTGGATTATGATTACAACAACACAAATGCCACCTCTAATAAAACATCTTACTCAACTAGACCTTTATCCTTCAATGGAGATGTTGCACGCTTTTCTTGGTGGACAAACAAAACTATAGTTATATCATTGGTGTTGATGATGAACTATGGGTAATCATTGAGGATGGTGTTAGTTTTCTAGTGGACTCTAAAGGTGTGGTAGTTGATATAAAGAGCTTATATGATGCTCAGAAAAGACTTATAGAAAGCATCATAATGTTCGCCATATTTTGGTTGAGGCTATTCCTCACTCAGAGTATACCAAAATTGTTGATAAATCTACTTCTAAAAGCATCTTTGAATCTCTTCGCTCAGCCTATGAAGGTAATCAACAAGTGAAAGAAGCCAAGGCTAACCTTCTAATCCAGCAATATGAACTGTAACAACCCGTTTTTCATTAGGATTATTTGATTTATTTATTATGTGTTTTATTGCTTGTTTGTGTGTTTGATTTTGGATTAGTGGATTTTTAGGCGAGAAAGGGTATTTTAGTCATTTTTAGGACTAAGGGTATTTTGCTAATTTGAGTGGCGAGGGTAAATTATTAATTTTAGAAGGAAGAATAATTTAGTGTTTTTAGTGTGAATAGTTATTTTTACTAATTTAGTAGTGATTTGAGGTAATTATTTTTAGATGGTAAATATGACATGATTTCGTGAGTCAAGTGAGTAGTAACTTTTTAATTAAGTGGTAAGATAAACTAGGCCCATTATGAATTGAGGTAACCTAGCCCATTAGTTGGAGTTTATAAAGATAACTTATGAGGAGAATTAGGGTTTAGCTATTTATTTCACACATTCAGACTAAAAGGATGGCTAGTGTAATATCCCGCTTATTAGTTCAAGGTATTTTATCCGTTAACTCGCCTTATGCGCGTATTAGACTGAGGGGCAGTTTGGTAATTGCATTTAGGGGCTTTATAAGGGGGTTTTGGACCCAAAGCAACTCATTTTGCTTGCTCTTTCTCTCTCTAAGTTCAAGGACAGATTCTGTCCTCCCACTCCCTCACTTGAGCTCAGCTTACTCTCCCTCTCCTTCAAGCCTTTCCTTCCAACCTTTTGTGGGTGCAATCATGATGCATGTTTGGGGCCTTGGATGAGCTAGTAGTTTTCAAGCCAACACTCACTCATTCTCCTTCCTTCTCATCCTTTTAGAGTGGATCCAAGACCTGCAATTGTGTGTGTGTATGTGCCTGTTCTTTTGTACCTGCAGGTGAGTTCTCTAGCTAGCAATCATCTTTGGGTTGTGTTGTATCTTGTGAGATAATTGTGTAGTTAGAGACCATTTGAACTTAGGGTTTAATGCCATGATTTTGCTATGATTATGTTAATATTGTGTAAACTGTTGCCATGCAATGTTTCTAAACTGTTTTCCAGGTACCATGGGTGTATTGTGAGCACTAGAGGCTTGAATTTCGGTTTTTGGCACAAAAATACGATTTTCTGCATTTATGGACTGATGAATGCACGCTTCAGCGTGCACTGCACGCTCAAGCGTGCAAAACGTCGTAACTCAGGCCCTGTACGCTTAAGCGTACTGGCAAGCGAACTGCACGCTTGGGAGCACGCTTAAGCGTACAACACTTTGACAGCATGCCTGTAAATATTTCTTCGTAGCCCAGAATGCCGTCCGGAACTGTTTTTACAAACCTTTACCACTTCATAACATCGGTGCCGAATACCTTTAATATCAAGTCGATAGCATGCATTCCCATGATGCGATTCTTTTATAAGTTGCATGAACAACATTCGCCAATTCAATGGACCATGGCTTCCGAGGGTTATATGATCATGCTGGGTAGGAACTGATATCTAGGCGTGTGGAATACCTAGAACCCTATCTACCGATGGGTTAGAGTATCTTAGTACGCCTCTAAGGCGTGTTAGGTAGTGACCCGCTATGACTATGTCTATGTTTCCACGATTGTTTATGATATTAACTAAGATGTAGGTGTCGTGTCTCTTGTGATCCACGCAAGGTTGGGATCTCAAGAGGTTCTTGCCAGGAGAACGGGATAAGCTCCGCAAGGGGGGCCCGCACGTCACCGAGGGAGTCCGATGTACCTTAGCTAGGATTTCATCGGTCATGTATGGGATTGTACTCGGGGTTACTCCACCCGATACACTCCATAAAATGAACTCAGATAATTATATGTCACACCCTTATATGATATGCTTATGACATGATATGACATGATTATGATATGATGCTAGGTATGTGCAAGTTTCGTAATTAGAGAAAGCTATGAAGTAATACCGTTGACGACCTTAGGTCTTCCCCGATTGTCCGGTTCAGGAGTGTGTTGTGAATATTATGTTAGGCTTCGATGCGTTTAGCGTATCTTGGCGTAGTGGTCTTAGGATCCTTTGACCGCCATGACACGTATATGTATAAGACAAGACCATACGACAAGTTAAGATGAACCTATGATGGACCTAGTATGCACGACCGTCTACGAAATGATAATCCACACACGTATAATCAACCGTCAGGTTGTATTGTAGACACGAGGTGACCATAAGTTTCCCCGAGGTTACCTCTAGCCTAGGACTTAGGTGGAACTCACTGAGGCATTATGTCTCATCCCACTCCTTCTTTGTTCAGGTTCACAGGTTGTTCGAGGCAAGGGTAAGGAGAAGGCTTTGGACTGATCGTGCTTATCGGATCTATGCTTATATTATCTAGTTATTGTTATGTTATTTCTAGCTATATGTATCATGGTGAAACTTGTTGTACTTGTTTCATTAGACTGGCCATGCTTAAATAATGTAATATATGACTGGAGATGACTTTTGTATCTGAATCTCGACTTATGTTGTATTTTCCGTATTGTATGATTAATGTATCCAGTATCAGTTATAACATACGTGTTAAATATTCTAGACACTTTTAATACGGGCGTTACAGCTAGAGAGGATTGAGAGAGAAGTGAAGATAGATGAAAAAGGAAGATAACCCAAGTGAAGAAAAGAGAAAAGGAAATCTAGGATTCAAGAAGGGAGTGAAGATTTTGGTTAATTAGCTTAAGCTGAAGAGGAATCAAGGTAAGGGGGATAGGTTTGTTCTTCCTAATAATATGGAATCATGTTTTTAGCTTACGGGTCATATTTGTTTTGATTTATTTGTGAAAATTGATGATTATATGTGTAATTTTCTTGCTTGGAATTAAGTGGTGAATTTGTGTATGTGAAAGTTGTTGAAACATGTTGTTGATGCATAAATTTCATTGTTGATATATGTTAAGTTGTTTACTTTGAGAAATTAGCTTAAATTGCTGAAAATGATGATGTTGTTGTTGATTAATGTTGAATTCATGATTTATGTGCTATAAATGTTGTTGGGTAAATGTTGTTGGGTTAAGTTGTTGTGTTTTGGTGATTTTTGTGGAAATGGGTCAAAAAGAGGAGAAGTTTGATTTTAATGAATTTGAATAAATGTGGTATTGGCTTGGGACCTGGGAGTGTGCTCCTCCTCAAGGTCACAGGTTCGATGCTCTCTGGTGCCAATTTGGGTGGGCTAATTTAGTTTCTTCATAAAAAAAAAAAGAATTTGAATAAATTAATGAAGTTGTTATGTTGAGTTAGATTGATTAGAAATTCTGTTTTGAATCAAAAGTTTTGGGTGAAAATCGGGTTTTTGAGCAAAAAGCCGTTTAAGCACTTTTGAGAAATAAGTCCTTTTGGGAGAGTTAAATTAAGTTGTTTTGGGCTAGAATACGATGTTATTGAGTGAGTATAAACGGTCTAAGTGTTTGGGACGTGTTTGGTGCGATTGGGGTCGAAAACTAATTTTAAAACAGGATTTTATGCGCGAAAATGCAAAAACGCATTTCGGCTGACCTACATAACTTGCACGACCGTGCGCCACCTTAGCACATGGCGTGCGTGATCTTTTGGTCACAGGGGAACGACCGTGCGCACCCTGTGTGCGCCTGAAACGTTGTTTTTTTTTTTGTATTTTTAAGGTCCCTAATGCAGCCCTTTGAGTCCCAAGGACCTAAACCTATCTGATTAGAGTGTAATTAAGCTTATATGATTCGTTTAACATAGCTTTGTTTTGAAAAATGAAGGAAATGAGACAAACTTTGTTAAAATAAGGAATTATGATTTGATAGCTTGAAAATGACTTTTATTCATGATAAAATGATGGAATAAGAATGAACTAATGATTGATGATATGAGTGTAAAATATGTTGGTTATCATGATGCAAGTGATTGTTCTTCTATGATGCGAACTATGCTTTATGAGACGATGTTGCTTTCCTTGTTGTGATAAATAATTGACGATGATGCTTATGCTTGATTGATAATTTGGTGATGATTATATATGTGTATAACTTGATGATGAATACATGTATATCCATGATGGTGTTAATTATGGAGTCGGTGATGGTGTTAAAATTGGTGATGTCTTGTATGAACGTATGCATCTGGTGAATCATACGTTCATAAATTTTGGTGTTAGGATATTTCAATATCCAACTGGAGATAGGATCCCTCATAGATATTATTTCCGACATCCAAGTGGAGATAGGATATTTGTATTCAAGTGGTGATGGATTAATCGGTAAAATGATTCCGACATCTAAGGGATTGGTACCACATGCATGTAGAGGTGTCTGGAACATAGCATGCATATAAATTATGTGATTTGACGAATTATGTGGACTTATGTGAAGTTGTGTACTTGAAATATAATTGATTGGCGTTGTTTGTGCACTTGGATTGATGTCGTTAATCTATGATTGGTGTGATGATTTATCCATGAGGAATTGATGTGATATGCATTATTGTGCTATGAATGAATTATGAAATTATGTACATGATGTTAGTATTCTAGGAGTGATGAGTAAGTATATGTGCTATTCTTGAAATACTTGAATGCTATTTTATGATTATATTTTATTATGTGAAATATTATCTAATCCATAGTGATCGTTTGGTTGACCGCCTACCCATTTGTATGAATGGTGTAGACGGCGTGCAGGATTGAGATCTTATTGCTTGTGAGTACTCGAGGACTATCTTGGAGCTGTCTCTTTATCATTTGCTTGGAGTCTAGTTAGGCTCTGATTAAGAGTGTCAGAACTTTTTCATTTTCTGTCGTTTATCCGTTGTTGGATTTATTTGCTGAGACTGTTGTTATGTATTTGAGACTTGAGACATGGTATTGAGATTTTATTATTCATGTACTTCAGGATTATTACATGTTGCTGAGATATTTATGTATGATGATTTTCCGCTGCGAGTTTTATATAAACCGTAATTATGCATGTTTTGAGAAAATGATGACGTGCATCTTAAACTCTTTTGAATATATGATTTATTCGCATTATTTATCCTTTTGGGGTGTAAGGGTTTTACATAAACTATTTAGAATTAAGGAATATGAAGATATTGAAACCATGTTCTCAAGGTTTCAACCTCTTGTATCGAGTCTTCATGTTTTGAATAAGAGTTATACAACACCATATCATGTCAAGAATATTGAGGAGTCTTCCAGCCAAATGGAGACCTAAGTTTAATGATATTTAGGAAGCAAAAGACTTAAACAAGCTTAGTTTGAAGAACCGAATAAGCTTTTATGAAGAGTCGTGAGATGGAGATTATAGGTGATGAACCAACTAAGAAGTCTAAGTCTATTTCTCTAAAGTCTAAAGGAAAAGCACTTCAAGAGAAGAAATTCTAGAAGGAGATTGTGAAGTTAGTTCTGATGTTGAGCAGATGACATTTTTGACAACGAGGCTTTAATATCAAAACTATAAGAAGAAAAGGTTTCCTGGTAGATGTAAAGGAGTTAGAGGATCAAGATACAATGAAAATAATGATGAACCAGCGACTTGATTCAACTACAAGAAACCTGTTCACTTTTTTGCTGATTGTCCTATCGTCAAAAGGACAAGTCCAATAAGGAAAGTTCCAAGAAGGAAAACTTCAAGAGTAGAGAAAGAAAAGTCTTGCGAAAACATGGGATGTTCTTGATGTTGAATCAGACGAAGATGAAGCAAACTTGGCTCTGATAGCATCAACATCCACTGATGTAGATTCTGATGTTGATTCAAAAGATGATGACAAGGTATTTTCCGAACTTACTCGTGAAGAATTAATCATTGTTGTCCGATATCTCATTAGGAATTATGAGAGTAAAACAAAAAGCTTTATGATTTTGAAGAAAAAATATGAATTACTCTATGATAAAGCTAAGAGTCTAAACTCGAAGATTGAGAATCTCGTAATGCAAAATCAGATTCTGAAAGAAGATCAATCTTAGAGAGACACCTATGAAGCACCACCAACACAAGAAAAATAACTAACGATTATGTACCCTTAGAACAAGTCAAACCAACTTTGCAAGAAGCTACAAATCAATTCATAAAAACTTCTCAAAGGAATCTTGAAGTGCTAGAAACTAGTCGAAAAAAGAGTGAGGCCTACCGCAAGATTGTGGAAACACATGTAGCCCATATGACCTGCACTAGATTTTTAGGTGATACCTTTGACAACCCAAACATTGAGAGTTGTAGCATTGTTGAGTTGAGAAGTAGAATAGTCCACACACCAATGAGTTCTAAGAGCATGAAGAAGAAGGTGTCTGAAGTAGTGGAACGTACAATAGTTGAGGAAAAGGATGAAAATGAGTGTAAACATGAGAAAAGTGGAGGAACAAAATGGGTACTTGTATATAAAGGATCCATTTTGAGAAAGTAATAGACAAGTCATCAAAGATAGTGCCAAACCTGAAGAACTTCTATAATATGCGAAGCTACCGTAACCACCTTCGAAAACAATTAAGGGAGAGAAAAGTGAGAATATTGTAAGAAGCTCTATGTGATCCAAGTGCAAGCATTAACTTGAAGTCGTTATCGATGCTAAGAAAGATCGGAAAAATTCATGTGAAGCCATTAAAAACAACTCTAACACTTGAAGATATATCATTTAATCATCCATATGGAGTAATGAATGACGTGGTGGTGAAAGTAGACAAACCCTTCTTTCCATCAAACTTCGTGACATCAAAAATTCAAAGGAAGATTCATTGGAAGAAAGATTTCATTACAAGAAGGGAGGACTCATATTCCAAAATTTACGAAAGGAAACACGTGGACAATTTCTTCCATATGCCAAATTAATGAAATTCCTGCCAAACAAGAGGAAGAGAAAGGAGGATTTGTTCTTTGTTTCATATAAGCCACCCTAAAAGTTGTTGACCAGTAGAGCTAATGACGTTAAACAAGCGATAAGTGGGAGAAAACCCGTTAGATTTTATTTTCTTCCAGACAACATTAAGATTCCAGTGAAAACATTCATTGAGTCGTTGCTATTACTCATAATTATGCTTATTTGAATTTGCATCAAGTACACAACGTTCCCTTTTAAAAAAATTCAAATATTTTGTTAGTGTAAGAAAGTTGTTATGACCATCACAACAAAAGAATAACTTACCCTCGAAGTTCAAGAGAACGATAACTATTGGGGTTTTCTATGGAAGATACTCATCAGAATCATCATCAAGCATAAAACGATTGATGTAATTAGTACATATGTCTTCGGTCTTCCCACACACAAAATTCCCCTCCAACATAGTCCAAATCATCATCAGAAGCGATGAAATGTCCACCATGATTCAAAATCAATGTTGCCACTGGTTCCATCCAATCAAAACATAACCATGAACACCATTAAACACCTTTGAACACCATAGACAGTCTAAACCCTATACACAAATCAAACCCTAAGTGTTTTTTATGGAAAAAATCAAGATTCCATAATTGTTGTGTACAATAAACTAAAATAAAGAATGTTCTAACTTCTAAGCTATTCATCTTTATATTAACACAGTACTTTACACATTATTCATATTTTACAAGTTTTAACACAAAACAACAAAAACATCGTAAAAGCTTAAAGGTGATGTTTTTCTTACCTTAAACAAGCAGAAGCAAGATTCGCGAGTAGGAGGACAACGGCAGTTCCAAGCTGAAGCTCAAAGACAAGTGATCAATTGGTTTTCTTTTAGGGCAGCTGAAACAAACAAACGCTTTTGAGGGAGAAAATGACGTTATGTTCCTTTTATATGTGCTTGCAACTGATGTTTTAGTTATTTTCATTTAAGTCCTGTCTCTTTATATCCTCCTTTGCCAGGTTAGCCCATGAAGTGGAAAAAAATGGCTAGATCAGCATAGTTAACGCTCTAACGTTTTGGACCTCAATGACTAACGGAAGAGACTTTGAGGGAGTTTTTGATTCGTTTCGGTGATCCAGGGATGTGCATGATAGCGAGATATACTTTCAGGAACCCAAATGAGGCTTTACTCATTTAAAAACGTGTTATGATGTAAGGACTTTATTGGGTTGCATTTGTATCCTTAGCCGGCACATTTTGCCTTTTCTTATATTTATTTACTTTGATGTTTTTACCTTCACTGCATTACTTGTGCTTGGAGAATTTTCTTTAATTCAATCTTTGTTTTCTCGAAAAAACAATGTCTAACAAATGACGTGGTAAAAAAGTGATAATTTTACACTAATAATTTTATTTTATTTTGGCAAAACACTATAACGTATCCTATTTTATTCCGTAATAAAAAAATAAAAAAATAATTTAACGTTAGAAATCAAAGTGCTTTGTATATACAAGCTTAATGTTGATGTAACAAGTTCGATGGATGAAGGTAAATAGGGTATTGTTGTTATGGTGAGAGATAATGAAGATGTTGTCGTTGCTGTTAGTTACTGGCAAGTCTTTTCATTATTAGATTTAGAGGTTGCAGAAGCCTCGACTATGCGGAAGGGTTTTGAATTTGTGAAAGCATGTCTTTTCTGAATCTCGTTAAGGAGTCATATGCTTTTAATGTGGTTTTTGCTTTGAATACTCGTCAACAAATCTCTCAGCTATGTCGGTTCTATTATTAAAGATTATATTAGTTATAATGTTTGTTTTGGTAGTTTAAATTTTTTGTATGTTTAACGTGAAGTCAACAATTTGCTTATTATTTAGCTAAATATGCTCTTCATAATTTAGATTGTTTATGGTCATACTTTAATTAATAAAACTGTCTTTTAACGTTAAACAAACACTAATGAAACACTATGCGTCACATAGAAAAATGGAAAAAATCACTGTTTATTCCTTTATGATACCCCCCCAAAACTGGTACACAGAAAAATGTCACTAATTAATTAGAATATTCATGTCTTATCATTTATGGAAGCATAATCTGACATTGAGTTTTTCTTAATTCAAATCTTAATCATGATCAACAGCAATGATTCTGAAAAGTAAAACAGTACAAATTGCGATTGCAACAATTGTCACATAAACTAAAACCTAATAAAGAAAATTAACAAGCTAAAATACCATTGAATGAAAAGGAAATTAATAAATCTATTTTCTTGTTCCAACCCTTTGATTTTTTCTCACCTTAACCTTTCCACCACCTTGAATTTGAGTCTTCTGTTTCTTTTCTCCTATTTGATTTTCTTTCTTTCTATTTCCTTTCTTGTGATGATCTAAGCAATAGTACTCTTGATGAACAACATACTCACCCTCTTCCACATTTTTCTTGAAATGTTTCAAATCATAGCCACCTTCATAAATTCCCAAGGGATGACTTGGTCCAGAAGAAGCATCAGAAGCCATAGAATCATCACTTTCAATTCCAGCATCAACTTGAGTTTGATGAATCCCTTGAGTTTGATAATAGTGCACTTTATTATTATTATCATCATAATCATGATCATGATCAAAATTTTCATCCTCATGATTTATTGGAGAACCAATATACATGGTCCATCCAGATTCACTACTGTGACATTCCTCTTCACTTCCTAAGAAAATGTGATGAGGTGGCTCCATCCTAAGAAGAAAACAAAAATTGTATGTTAGTTTTTGTTTTTGAGAATTGTAAATAGCACCAAAGCATTTATATAGAAGGAATTGAACTACTATGTCTCTTATGAAGGGTACCAAATAAATTTTATAAAAAAAATAATTTATATTAATAATGATAATAATACTATAGAAGTGTTCTGAACACCTGAAAATACTTATCCCTTCATCTCTCTGACACAAAAACAGTTTACTAAACACGGAAAAGATACAGCCAGATTGCAGCCATAAAGGGACTTGAAACTATGAGCATTTGGCAGTGATCTCTTTATAATTAATTGCATATTGCCAACTGTGGGACCATCTGACTTGGATTTAAGTTTCAAATTTGGTAGTTGGTAATTTATACATAAATTCTAATCCAAATTATCAATGAGGGTATAATTCTCATTATCTTTGTATGAAAGGTGCCATGTTATTATGTGTGATTTGAAATAACTAGTGAGGTGGTTTGAAAAAATACATCCTTTAAGTTTACAAAATCAAATTTTCACTGTTGAGGTGACACAATGAGTGAATCATGATTTTAAATTGTAGTATACAACCTCAATTGTGACAATAATATAGGATTTTGAAGTCTTTACAATGACATCACAACTGAAAATTTTAAGTACCACTGTATTTTTCCGCAATATAATGGTTTGAAGCGTAAACACAACCTAATTTACAATCACGGAGTGTGCCTCCCTACATTTTTTTGTAAAATTTTAAAATAACCACATCACCTAGAAAATCTACATACTTATTAATCACCAAGCATAATCAAGAGAGTGAGGTAGTAAAATCAATCAAGAGGCTATTTTTTTTGTATCTTGGCCTCATATTTTTTTCTTTAGAGGAAGGATTAATACAACTTATCCTTAATATCTATGTAAGATTTTAGTACTCTAGTACTTATCTCATCTTTGTCAAGAAGATTTATTTTCCCTATTAAAAAAAAGTGAGAGAATTAAAGAGGTAGAAGGTGTGAATGAAAGTGAAACAAAAAGCATAAATTTGAAAGAGAGATCGAGTTGGTTGGTTGGTTTCACTTCATCACATGGGCCTGATCTTCATTCATTAAGAGAAGAATATGCAATTGCAATTGCAATTGCAATCATCATTACTTTCTCTGCATTGCTCATAAATAAAAATGACAGCTATAGATACATATATAAATGCAAAGTTTGCAGAATCACAAGAGAGAATAGAATAAAATACCCATATAAGTCTAAGTAGGATTGCAAACTGGACCTCTTCATTACCTGATTTAGCTTTCACTTCTTTAAAATATCTTGTCCCTTCATATGAAACAAATACCCTTTTTTCACTTTTCTCTCCTCTTCTTAGAAACTGCTACTAAATATTACAACTAGAGTTTTTCAATTTTTTTAGATTAAGCCCACACTATATAATATAGGATAATAAAGTTTCTTGATGAGAATTACCCTATTGGAATATCTCTCTGCATCTACTTCTTGCTAGCTATACCCTCTCTAATTTTATTTGGGGAAGATCACAAAGATATTTTTGTGATCTCAAATTAAACCCTCGTATTTTTTTTCTTTACTTGAAATGCAAAGCATATGCAATGCAATTATATAATTAGGGTCATAGTTTGGAATAATACATAGTCACGAACATGTTTTTAATGATTATAATGAAAATTAATTTATGCCACGGGTTGTGAATGACCAGATAGATAGATTGTGATATTTATCTACTTGGAATTGCATGGTTAACGAAAGCTATATCATATTGCTATCATGAGGAAACCACGTATACCCCACCTTTTTTTTCTTCTTCTTTTTGTCTTCCACAAATTTGATTTGCAAAAATCAAGCTGTATATTTCTTTAAATAATTTTTTTTTTATTTTCTAAAAGTAATATTGTTAGGTGGGGAAATGAACGTGATCATTTAGATTTTCTTTTGTTTTTGGTTGGAGGTAGATATATATTTTTTTTCTTTCAAAAGACATAAGGTAGATAACTAGTTTTAATACGGTTATAAATAATGAAGTGACATTTGGAATGACTTCTTTCACTTCAACAACAAGATAGATGATTAATGCATTACCAATTTTACAGCATTATTTTTTTAAGAAGTTATTTATTTTATTTTTTTTGAAAGATTTAAGAAGTTTTTATTATTGATTCATAATTATTAGTATTAGTCAATATTTGGTGAACTATTGAGATTAATTTTAAAATTCTTAAGATTATGCTTAAAATAATTAAATCAAATATAAATATTTTATTCAGGAATTGCTCTTGGGTTGACAAAATTTTGTCGCAGTACATTATAAAAAAAAATAGAAAGATAGATGAGGGTATTTTTCTGTTTCTTTAGTCTTAGGGTTGCATATTCCTTTTTTTTTTAATTTGATTTCGAATTTGGAAGCGGGTTATTAGATTATGCAAGCGGAATGTGGTTGTTTCGTTTGGATTAAGAATTGTGTTCTTTAGCCATTTGAATTTATATTTTGTCATTGAGTCAAGTTTTATGTCCCTTCAATTCTTTGTACTCTTTACTTTTGCTTTATTCTATTTAAGGTATTGCAACATGCACCTCATTTGCTTAAAAACAAAATAAAATTACTCTTTTCCGTAATAATTAATTTATTTTAAAATTTTACACATAAATTAAGAAAAATATATAAATAAAAGAAGAATAATAATACTTTTATTTGGTCAAAAAGATGATAATATGGTACTATATTATCTTAATCATGTAATGATTTATTTACTGTTATTAAGTGAAATATGTTAAATTGATAGCGATGCATGTAGTATTAATTAAATGATAGAATTAAATAAATTTAATTAATGTTGAGTTTGTTTAATATAAAAGTCCAAAAGTGAACCCTTACTATTTTGATTAAATTTTAATAAAATTGAGAATATCCTCTATTTGACTATTATATTTATTATTAATATTATTATTATTATATTCATTTTTGTAAATAAAGATAGAAACCTCCATCTTTAAATATTTTTACGAGGTCTATATTAAACATGCAAACTTATTAAATGATGTGGTAAATGAACTTCTGTTTTTCTGGCCTATTATGTCAACTAGCATTGTAAAGGGTTGGCCTATTATACCTTGAATATAATATTTCAGTTTCCCTTTAAAAAAATTATTTTATTTGTTTTTCTTGAAGATATTGTATAACATTGTAGAAGTCTTGGAGAACACTTTCTTCTTTAAAATATTTGTTAATCTATCAAGACATGATTTTTCACTCAAAATGTAATCCACCAAATTCTAATGCTAAATTTGTTTTGTCAAGTCACAAGAAAAGAAAAAAAAAAAAAAGGCAAGAAGCAAAAAAGGACTTTGCATAATTCTGCTGGTATAATTGACTACTCTAAAGGAATGGGACCCTTGTTAATTGTTAAAGAGAAGGACCAAAATGAAGTAATAGTCTCAAAGGTGGCAGGGTTTAAGCATGCCATGCCCCATTATTTTTAAGCAACAATTTGGCTGTTCCCCACTTTAAAATCATCCTCATGGCTTAGAATGAGGGATTACCGGACAGGGTCAGGTCCATTCATTATTCCTCTTGTTTGTCTTTCTGAGGGCTCCACGTGAAGCTGAAGATATGGTGTTTTTGCATCAAGACAGTGTTTTCAAAGCTGGATATGGGTGTTTATTTTTTTATATATATAAAGTCATGTTCTTTTATTACAATGATGCATGTTATATATGTGTGTTTTTACTTGGTTTGCTTATCATGTCTTTCGATAGTTAATTTTAATGCTATATAGTGACATCGGTTCACGTATTTAGAGGTCACAATGTTTGTGTACTTGTGAAACTAAAAGATTTTTATGAAGTAAATATCAACATTCTATTTTGGTTTAAACATATTCTTGTTGTCCTTGTAATATATACCTAATTTTTTGGTTTATTGATTTTTTTTATTATAGATTGATCCTATAATTTTATTGGTTATGTTGTATTTCTTACTTGAAAATTGGTTAGATTTTAAATTCATCATAACATTACTGTTAATGTCAAACACCATCAGGTTTGTTGGTTGAAACTCAAGTGATACTTCTTCCAAGTTATCTAACCTCTCATAGTTTTATAGGGTAATGCGATGTTCGTCTCCCATTTCTGACTCGTATAATGAATAATCTTGAATTGGGATTAATTGTTTCTGGTTGTTATGTCCTTTCTCTTGCAATTTGAACTGCTTTCCGAAGTTCTTATTCAATTTTGTATATGTTTGGATCAAATTGCAGAATACCTGTTTTGGTATTACGCATAAAACAAACTACACAAAGTTCTTAGTAGGACAGAGTCAACTGAAAAAATAATTTTGGTATTTTTGGGTTTTTTTTTGTTGGTATTTTTGAATTTTTTAAAACAGAAAAATAAAATGCGGAATAATAAATGACTGAAAAATAAATGACAGAAAAATAAAAGATAGAAAAAAGTAATAAAGTGATAAGTAGAGTATCATATCCACAGGGATTGTCGTTTAACCCAAACAATTCGCATTATTTATTTTAAGTTGATGATATAAAATAAAAGAGTTAAGGGTTAGAGATTGCAATTTTTATCTGTTTGCAGCAGAGCAAGTTACCTGTTTGATTGCATAAAAGTAAGTAGCGGTTAGGACTATGTGAATTCCCACGTCATACCCCAATTTTTGACCTAAGATCTCACTCTCACACGCTCTCTGACTCAGAATATTCTTTGACTTTTCAAAGAAAATTTCGGCAGAGATGTATTTTAAAATACCTCTTTTTTTGGTTTGATTTCGGGCCCCCTTTTTATTTTATTTTATTATTAGTCTTTTTATTTAATTTATTTTTATTTTTTTATCTTTAGTTATTTTATTTTATTTTATTTCCATCTTTTATTTTAATTTTTATTTTTAATTTTTATTTTTAATTTTTATTTTATTTTGTTTTTTATTTTTATTTTAGTTATCTTTTTATTTTATTATAATATATCCAAAATTTTGTCTGGGGTCCAAATTGTTTCTGTTCTTTTCCACGTCACTGTCCAGGCCACAATCACAGAAGTCAGTTGTGTCTTTCCAAAAAAACACTAGCAACGCGTTCAAACTCATCAAGGCACCATTAATCCCATCAATTTCATTTAATTGTGTTTCCATTTTGAAAATGCATGGAGCCTTTAAAAGAAAAAGAGGAATCAGAGAAGGGTAGAGATCACAAACAAGAAAACCAATACAGAGAATCATCACAAAAATCCAGCAATATCACAAACACCAAAGCCGAATCCATACCAACACAAATCCAGTAACATCAAACACCAAAACTGTGTCATACTCAAAAGCATCATCACAAATGAAAAATATCATCACAAAACCGAGTCACAAACCACCACAAAGCCTCAAAACCGTAATAACCACACAAAACAGTCCCAAATTCACAATAAAAAATAAACCTAACCAAAATAAAAAAAATGAGTAGAGGAGAAAAAATACTTTAAAAAGCTAGAAAAAAATTTCAAAATAAGGATTTTAGGTTTCTGGCACGGTGGCGCCGCTGGCCTTCGCACCGGAAACTATCTCTGCTTGCCACTTCCGGCGAGTGTTTAAAAGAGAGAACATAGCTGTTTTTGAGAGAAGAGAGAGAAAGGAGGAAAATAAATGAGAGAAGAGAGAGGAAGAAGCTATTTATAGCCTCTCTTTTTTCCAGATTAAATCTGGGACGTTGATCAAATCAACGTCCCAGATCTAATCTGGACGGCCCATATATTTTTTCATACTTTCTGCACCCCCCTACATTTTTTTTATTTTTTCTTGCATTTTTATTTTCTTTTATTTTGCATTTCATTTTTTATTTATGCTATTATATCATTCTGCATTTTAAATTATGTTATTTATTTATTTTGTTTGAATTTAGAATGTATTTAGGGCAATGTAAATATAAAGGAAAAATCATGCATGTGTCTTTTATTTTTTATTTATTCTGCTTTTACGTATTAAAAAATAAAAATGCAAAAAATATTAGTTAGTTTTAATCCAAGGGAAAGGGGTTTTTTTTCTTTTCATTTTGATCCAACGTCATCATGAAAAATACCTCGCGCTTTATTTTATTGTCACGCTTTATTTTTAAGCTTTAAGTAAAAAACATCAAAAAACATTCAAATAATTAAAAATTCACAAAAAAATTCTTTTCTAAATAAACCTTGATTTTCAATCAAGTGATTTTCCTTTTATTTTCTTAAACCAAACTTCAATCCATTTTAACTATATTTGAATCTTTTTCTTTTAATAAAAAACACTAAACAAATTTACTTTGCCATTTGTCTTTTTATTTTAAACCTTTTCAAAATTAATTAAAAAAAAAGGCTAAAGTGCACTTTTCCCCCTTTAACTTTCAAAAACTTGCAATTTTGACCCCCTAAGTACTGAAACTACAATTTTAGCCCTCTAAGATTTAGCCCCATTGCAACTTTAATCTTTATGGCCAATTTTGACTGGTCAATGCTTACGTGGCATACCACGTGTGTAATCATTAAATTAAAAAAAATAAAAAAAAATTATCATTTTTTAAATTAAATAAATGAAAATGAAATTAAAAAAATTTAAAAAATCAGAAAAAAAATTAAAAATAAAACCCAAATCTTAATCTTTTATTTCTTCTTCCTCTCAATCTCAAGAACAACAACAACAATTGACCCTGCATATGAGAGATCCATGTACACCAATTGACCCTTATTCTTCTTCTTCTTCCATCTCTTTCTCTTCCCATCATCAATTCCATCAACAATGGTTTCAAAGGCCTACTAGGGCAATGGATTTCCTACAACCCCCCGCCACAGACAAAAGTAATACAAGTTAAATCAGGAAAGGCCAACCAACACAACTGGAGGGTAAAATATCACTGGGTGGCCGTATATTCAAGACAAATGCTACTAACATCACAATCTCAAATACATTTTTCCAACAAACTTTTATCAAGTGAAATTACATGTGGTCTGCTATATTATATGGATCTCGTTCCATATTTGGTGAGCATATTATTTATTTAGGACCCACAAGAATTTCCTCAAATCAAATAATCGTGTTGAATTTTTTTTGTTAGATTTCTCATGAAGAAACCAGCAAGATCATGAAACTGCAAGTGAGCAATGAGAATGTCCGGGTATTTTTGAAAAGGAAACGGCTCGCATTTTGGGACAGAGAAAAGCAACGTTTTTTTTTCCAGATGAAATGGAACCTTGATTTTGCTGTTTCCTGAGAAGAAGATAATGAATATTCATGAGTTTGAGTTTGAATGGAAGAAGAAGAACCTGGAGGAGTATGAAGAAGAAGCACGATGGGAAGAAGATAGAACGCCTTGATGAATGATTTTAATTGGATGCTTTGATTTTAAAGATTTTTATTTTTTTTATTTAATTTTTCATTTATTTAATTTAAAAAAAGGATTATATGATTTTTAATTTTTTTTAATACAATAATTAAACATGTGGCATGCTACGTAGGCATTGACCGGTCAAAATTGCTAAAAAGGATCAAAATTGCAATGGGCTAATTCTTGAGGGGCCAAAATTGTAGTTTCTGTACTTAGGGGGCCAAAATTGAAAGTTTTTGAAAGTTAGGGGGGAAAAGTGCACTATAGCAAAAAAAAACCAACAAATTACTCAGCATTGTTACCATGAACTACATGGTTTTGGTCCCTTGTGGGTACATAGACAAAAGACTGTTGTCTTTGCAAATCGATCAAATAAAAAACATTTTTCTTTCTTTTACTCTTTACTTTAATTTTCTTTTTTAAGCAAATAAATAGGCAAAAGATAAATAAAAACAAGAGGTTCTTATAGGATAATATAGGCGTTTAGTGTGCTAACACCTTCCCTTTATGTAACTAACCCCCAAACCTAAAATCTTAAAAAATAGTGGGTTATTCGAACTTTTCCCCCTTTCCCTTGGAAAAATTAAAGCTCGGTGGTGAATTAAATTTTTTTGAGTCAACGCTAATCAATAGCTTGATCTTAGTAAAATAACTGCGACAAAAATGACAACTTCACTGGGGACTCCCCCTAAGAGGGTTGAGCCTAACTTGGTTTTGTTTATTTTGTGCTATAATTCGCTTAAAGATGAAAAATAAAAAATAAAAATGTAAATACGTGCGTATGTTTTTGTTTTCGTGACTGGTGAGATAAGTCATATACCTGGACTTGAGGGAAACAATAAGATTGGATGGTGGTATAATTAAAGTGTCATTCCGAGAGTAGTCTCGGGTTTTGTTACATGTGATATAACCCCGCTCAGTGGAGGCCTCTTGAAGGTAATACTATGTTGGCTTGAGTAGTCATATTCGACATTATTACTTTTAAGTGTCCCGTGAAGCTGAGGACCTTTAGAGTTACCTTTAACTCATCTTGGTCTCTTTAGGACGTAGTGTGGTGTCTAACCAAGAGTAGTCTTGGGATTAGCTGACACGCGATACTACACTCAAATGAGATCTTCTTTCGAATGTTGTTGGATCGGGAGTCAGTCCAGTAACCCAGTAATATCCGGAAGGGGTCAATGACTTTGGGAACTGGTAGAACCCGTGATACAGGTACAAATGAAACCATAGTCCCTACCATGTGGCGGTACTCTTACCCTCGACCCCATCATGGACTTAAACCTTAGACCATGTTTTCACCATTTTTGTTGCATAAATCATACATGCATGCATGCATTCATAAAAAACTTTTTTCTCTTTAATATCGAAGGACTTAGATAAATCGTCATGTAAACATCACAGATATGGACCTTGTGAAAAGGAGCACCAAGAAATACAACTTCAAAAGTCTTGAACTAGACCTTAGCTTCTGTTAGGGACTTTTTCCTTGGCTTTGTTTTTGCTCTTAAAAAGGGAACTATTTGTAATGTTTTAATTATCAAATGAAACAATGTTCTTTATAATGTTTACAAGTCCTTCGATAAAATAAATATTGTCCATTTTTGCATAAGCATCATGCATCATATTGGATTCATAGTTTCAAGTCCATGTCTCACACGTTGTTTTTTCACACAAAGGTCAATCTACCTCAAAAGTGGCCCGACATCCTCGTTCGAAGCCTACTCGTACCTACAACACTCGAGCAAACATGAGAAAGAGAATGGATCAACTCGGACAAGAGAACCACGAGCTTCTTGAAGAGGTAACATATCTCCGGGCCGAAATGGAGAAGTTAAGCAACCTGGTATCTTTGATGGCGGTTACACCACCTCTTCCTATCAGCACTCAGGCTCAAACCACTATGCCTTCTATTTTGGTTTCAACGGTGTCCGTCAGTACTCCACAACATGTTATACCCTAGGATTTGCCTTCTTGTTTCGACGAAGTGCTCTGGCCTTATGACTCCGAGGCTCCATTGGCTACTACATAATATGGAGTTCCCATTCCTCTGCCTGGTACAACTTTCCCTCAGGCTACTATGATTTTCTCATCTCTGTTGGTCCATACCACCCTGCAAGACAATGGACCCATCTACCATTCAGAGAGTGTGGGGGCTTATGATCGGATGGATGATCTACAAGAAGAGTCGGGAAGTCAAAGCTCTCCGTGGGAAAGAACTGTTCGGGAAAGATGCTTATGATCTTTGCTTGGAGCCAAATGTCCAGATACCACACAAGTTTAAAGTCCCAGATTTTGAAAAATACAAAGGGAACACTTGCCCCAGGAGTCATCTGACAATGTATGCAAGGAAGATGTCGACATAGACCGATAATCATCAGCTCCTTATCCACTACTTCCAAGATAGTTTGACTAGTGCCGCCTTGAAGTGGTACATGAGTTTGGACAGTGCTAATATCTGAACTTTCAATGATTTGGGCGAGGCCTACATCCGCCAATACAAGTACAATCTGGATATGGCCCCGGACCGAGAAAAACTTCAGGCTATGACTTAGAAAGACAAGGAGACCTTTAAGGAATATGCCCAAAGGTGGAGGGAGATCGCTGCTCAAATCAGCCCACCTCTGGAAGAGAAAGAGATGACCAAGATTTTCCTAAACACTCTTGGTCAGTTTTATTACGAGAGGATGATTGCATGTTCACCCTATGACTTCACATAGATGGTAAACATGGGTATGCGTTTGGAAGAAGGGGTCCGAGAAGGACGTTTGGTTAAAGAAAGTACTCCCCCCAAAAGTCTCACGAAGAAAGAGCAGGAGGTGAGTATGGTGAAAGGGCGGCTTCAACGATGGTATCCGGCTTATCAACATGTTGCCGTTGTTATTCCCGTCACCAATGTTGTTCAAAATCTGGGTTATCAGCCCCAGTTTCAACAATATTAACAACAACAACAGCCTCCACAACATACTCCTCAACAATTCAATCTAATGAATCGCGGTCGAAGAACACCATTTGACCCGATTCCCATGAAGTATGCAGAGTTGCTCTCAGCTTTGCTTGAAAAGAAATTGGTCCAGACCAAGGCGCCTCCTCCAGTGCTGAAAAGACTGCTAGCGTGGTATAGGGCTGACCAATCTTGCGCTTTTCATCAAGGGGCCCCAGGTCACGATATTGAGCACTGCTTTACTTTGAAGAATGCAGTCCAAAGTTTAATACGAGCTAACATCCTGTTCTTCAAAAACTTGGACCCAAATATGCAATCTAATCCGCTACCGAATCATGGGACCTAATCTGTCAATATGGTGCAAGACAATCCCGAAGAAGTGGTGCCTAGTTTTGGTGACACATGGAGTGGTTTTCCGCGGTTAGGGTCGTTGTTGATGTTCCTTCAGCTACTCCTTTGTTCAAATAATGTGTTTGTTTGTTGTTTTCCGTTTTTCAAAAAAATTATTTCGTCCCGTCCGAGACGAAAGTGAACTTGTGTAGGGCTTTTTGCTTTATGTACTTCCATCATTAATAAAAAGTCGTTTTGATCCCGACTTTGTTTTTATTTTGTGATTTTTTCTGGAAAAAATGGTAATACAAAGAACCTAAAAAGTATAATCATTTCCAAATGTCTGCATACAATCATTCACTTTCTAAAATCAAACATATATGCAGACTGAACATTGATAATCCCGTTGAACATCTTAACCCTATACTCTCTCCCGACTTTGAGTTCCATGTGTCCAAAACTGAAGGAGAGGAGGATGAAGAGGTTCCCGATGAGATCTCTCGCCCACTGGGGCATCTTAGCCATCGAAGCTGCAAATAAAAATATCAAGAAGATTGCCCAAAAGATGACATTCACTTACAAAGACTGGCATGGGATGCTACCTTTCGCCTTGCATGAGTATTGTACTTCAGTACACACTTCAACAGGGGCAACCCCTTTTTCCTTAGTATACAACTTGGAGGTCGTGCTTCCCGTGGAGGTTGAAGTCCCGTCAATGAGAGTTCTGATGAAAGCAAAGCTTGATTGAACTTAAACGCATGACTGCCTTATGTCATGGACAGTTATATCAAAAGAGGATGAAACAAGATTTTGGCAAGAAAGGTCGCCCTCGTGAAGGAGACCTTGTGCAATATATATATATATATATATATATATATATATATATATATATATATATATATATATTTTCAACCATACTCCAGAGGAAAGTAGATGCCTAACTATGAAGGCCCGTGTGCTATGATTCTTGCAACTATAGATGGTGACGAACTCGCACGTTCTGTGAACGCCGATGCAGTCAAGAAATACTTTGTCAAAAATATAAGAACAACTCGGTAAGTCGCAAACCTGAAAAGGAGACTTAGGAAAAAATGAGCGTCTCGGTGGAGTGAAAACCCGAAAGGGCGGTCCAGGCAAAAATTAGAGACATGAACATAAAATGATTATCTTGACAGGTTGAAAACCCGGAAGGGCGATCTACGCAAAATTAAGGATTATGTGACAAGGTAACTGCATCGGGTCGGACATGATTCACCTGGGACACTTCAGCTATCAAAAGACCTGCGTCTCGAAGCATCTGCAAATCAAAGACTCGGAAACGGTGGAATTCAAAGTTGTTAGGGAGAATAACGGTTATTGTGTTCAATGTACCTTTCCCATATATTTACCATTTTCCAAATTTTGCAAAGATCCGTGGAGCCACGCCATTGGCAGGCCACCACTCAATTAATAAAATTCGAGCATGTGCCCATTTATTTAGAATTCTCATTTATTCTGTTTGCAAAATTTCTTCTATTTTTGATGTTAATACTCAAAGCAAAAAAAATTCAAAAATTTTTTAAAAAAAATTCACATCTTTTGACAAGTGTTTACAACAAATACACTCTCTTTAAACTCGTGAGTAGGTGAAACATACATCAACACCCCCCTCGAGAACGGTTAATCTTTGCAAGGGAAACATGGCTAAATGTTGTAGGAAAACATCTGTAAAAAAAATAAAAAAATAAAAAGCTCACTAAGTTGAAAACCTGAAAGGGCGGCTTAGGTAATAAAGAGCGTCCCGGTGGACTGAAAACCCGAAAGGGCGGTCCAGGCAAAAATTAGGGGCACAAAAAAGGAATATATTTCCGATGGACTGAAAACCCAAAAGGGCGGTCCAAGAAAAAGTTAGGGATTTTCAAAAAAGAAAACAAAAGAAAAAGCATGACTGCTAAGGCGTTCCAATGGAAGGGCACTCTGTGCCAGTTTTACAAATGGCGACTTTCTTTCAGACTTTTGGACTAATAATGGGCTTTCTCCCCAGGAAGTGTTTACTTCTCTGTAAATTTTTACCTGGTGTGGGGCTTTACCCTGTATGTGGCTCGATCTGTCCCCCAATGATACCATCTCCAATGAAGTTTGCCGAGTGTTTGTACTGCGATATCAGTTTTCCTTCCATCTTACCTGTCCTATCTCGTTTCATCGAGTTCACCTGTCATATACAATCATACAAATTATACATTCATACATACATTCACGCCTACACAACATATGCACAACATCATTCATACATGATTGTATAAGTCACCTAGAGTCTTTTTAAAAATAGCTTGCAAATTTCATAAGCCGAGCCTAGCTCGCAATTTTTTCATAAGCCAAGCATATGCTTGCAACTTTCATAAGCTCAGTGGATTATGGCAAACTTTCTTAAGCCAAGCGCACATGCTAGCAAATACCTTAAGCCAAGCGCACATGCTTGCAAATACCTTAAGCCAAGCACACATGCTTGCAAATACCGTGAGCCAAGCGCACATGCTTACAAATACCCTCAGCCAAGCGCACATGCTTGCAAATACCGTGAGCCAAGCGAACATGCTTGCAAATACCATAAGCCAAGCGAACATGCTTGCAAATACCTTAAGCCAAGCGCACATGCTTGCAAATACCCTAAGTCAAGCGAACATACTTGCAAATACCTTAAGCCAAGCGCACATGCTTGCAAATACCTTAAGCCAAGCACACATGCTTGCAAATACTCTAAGCCAAGTGCACATTCTTGCAAATACTCTAAGCCAAGCGCACATGCTTGCAAATACCTTAGGACAAGCACACATGCTTGCAAATACCGTACGCCAAGCGCACATGCTTGCAAATACTCTAAGCCAAGCGCACATGCTTGAAAATACCCTAAGCCATGTGCACATGCTTGGAAATACCCTAAGCCAAGTGCACATGCTTGAAAATACCCTAAGCCAAGTGCATATGCTTGCAAATACGCTAAGCCAAGTTCAAATGCTTGCAAATACCTTAAGCCATCTTTTATTTTCATCTTGTGCAAAGTGACAAGTTCTACAAACGAACAACTTGCAAACACCTTTCATTTTTTATCATGTGTCAAGTGGCAAGTTCTACAAACGAACATCTTTCAATTACCTTTTTTTAATGTCCAAAGTGTCATCCCCCGGCATGTCGGATAACAAAATGTCAAAAGTGTCATCCCCCGGCATGTCGGATAACGAGATGTCACTCGTCATAAGCCAAGCAAATTGCTTGCAAATACATTTTCTCAATGGTGTCGTTCCAAGTATGTCTAGTCAAAAGGTGTCACTAAAAAGCTCTTGTCTTCATTAAGCTATCACTCTGAACCAATATGATAGTAGACAATCATTTTCCCAAGTGAAACTACATTACCCCCTAGCGGAGTCGGATCCCTTTCTTCAACGAATTCGGGTATCCTGTTGTTGTTTCTTTCCTAATCGAATAATCTTTGTCGTCATGCATTCATACTTGCATCACGAGCATTTTACAATATCTTAGGGTCAAAAATGGCATACTCTGTATTTAAGTCTCTTCGGCCCATCAAATCAAAGATTTCATCTTCAAATCTCCGGACGAAGAAACTTAAATAGAGGCATCTATTGTACCCCAATTTTTGACCTAAGATCTCACTCACACGCTCTCAGACTTGGAATATTCCTTGACTTTTCAAAGAAAATTTCGGCAGAGAGGTATTTCAAAATACCTCATTTTTTGGTTCGATTTTGGGCCCTCTTTTTATTTTATTTTATTATTATTCTTTTATTTTTTTATTTATTTTTTATCTATAGTTATTTTATTTTATTTTATTTCCATCTTTTATTTTTATATTTTATTTTAGTTATCTTTTTATTTTATTAGAATATGTCCAAAATTTTGTCTAGGGTCCAAATTGTTTCTGTTCTTTTCCACGCCACTGTCCAGGCCACAATCAGAGGAATTCAGTTGTGTCTTTCCAAAAAAAAACACCAGGAACGCGTTCAAACTCATCAAGGCACCATTAATTTCATTTAACTTAGTTTCCATTTTGAAAATCCATGGACCCTTTAAAAGAAAAAGAGGAATTAGAGAAGGGTATAGATCACAGCCAAGAAAACCAATACTGAGAATCATCACAAAAATCCAGCAATGTCAAAAACACCAAAGCCGAATCCATACCAACACAAATCAATTAACATCAAACACCAAAACCATGTCATACTCAAAAGCATCATCACAAATCAAAAATATCATTACAAAACCGAGTCACAAACCACCACAAAGCCTCAAAACAGTCCCAACTTCAGAACCAAAAATAAACCGAACCAAGATAAAAAAAACGAACCGAATCCATTAAAAAACCAGAGGTAGTTTTTCTTTACTCTTAGATCTAGGTTCGTACATTTTTATTTTGAAATTTTTGAGGAAGAAAATGAGTAGAGAAGAAAAAATACTCTATAAAGGTGAAAAAAATTCTAAAAAAATGATTTCGATGGCGCCGCCGTCCTTGGCTGGCCGCCGCCGCATCGGAAACCATCTCAGGTTGCCACTTCCGGGGAGTGTTTAAGAGAGAGAAGAGAGAGAAAGGAGGAGAAGAAATGAGAGAAGAGAGAGGAAAAAGCTATTTATAGCCTCTCTCAATCTGGGATGTTGATCAAATCAACGACCCAAATCTAATTTGGACGGCCCATATATTTTTTCAGACCTCTTTCTTTTTTCTTACTTTCAGCACCCCCCTTTATTATTTGCACCCCCTGCATTTTTTTTTATTGTTTCTTGCATTTTTATTTTGCATTTCATTTTTTATTTATGCTATTATATCGTTCTGCATTTTAAATTGTATTATTAATTTATTTTGTTTGGATTTAAAATGTATTTAAGGCAATGTAAATAGAAAGGGAAAATCATGCATGTGTCTTTTATTTTATTTATTTATTCTGCTTTTACGTATTAAAAAATAAAAATGCAAAAAATATTAGTTTAGTTTTAATACAAGGGAAAGGGGTTTTTTTTCATTTTGATCCAACGTCATCATGAAAAATCTCTCGCACTTTATTTTATTTTCA